>Ga0209125_1000318_pt1 | contig 68680 bp, 75 predicted proteins | sample BarGraIncub1131A_FD_184503 | JGI IMG/M metagenome (GOLD analysis project Ga0209125, IMG submission 184503) | Arctic peat soil microbial communities from Barrow, Alaska - Barrow Graham LP Incubations 11-31A (SPAdes) (version 2) | ecosystem: Environmental > Terrestrial > Soil > Wetlands > Peat... | reverse complement strand
CCTCCCATATATAATTTCTATTATGAAGTGTCGTAAAATATTCCAATTAGATCAAAAATTTATTGACCCAATTGAGATTCGTTTACTTAATATATGTTTTAGTTTACAAAAAAGAACAAAAAAAAAAGAGCCAAATTGGCTCTTTTTAATTATAAAACTTAAACTCTTAGCATGTAATCTCCATTTCTAGTATCTATTCTTATGGTTTCGCCTTCATTAACGAACATTGGAACTTGAATTATTGCTCCTGTTTCTACAGTAGCTGGTTTTGTTACACTTGAAGATGTATTACCTTTAACACCTGGTTCAGTGCTAGTTATAACTAATTCTACAAAATTTGGAGCTTCTACTGAGAAAGCATCGTCCTTATAAAATTTTATTATAGCAAACATATTTTCTTTTAAATATTTTATTGCATCTTCAACTTTCTCGTAATTAAGTGGTATTTGTTCAAATGTTTCTTGATCCATGAAGTAGTATAGCCCATCAGCTGCATATAAGTACTGCATTTCCTTTCTTTCTATAACCGCCTCTTGTAATTTTGTAGTTGGATTAAAAGTTTTTTCTGTAACTCCTTGATTAATAACATTCCTTAATTTAGTTCTTACAAATGCAGCTCCCTTACCAGGTTTTACATGTAAAAAATCAATTACAGTATAAACTTGTCCACCTTCATCAAAAGTAGTCCCTTTTCGTATATCGCCTGCTGATATCATTAAGTATCCCTCCAAAATTGATTAATAATTGAATTAACCCATCTATATTATAACCTTACTAGGTAAATTAATACCAATTCGTAAATTAGTACTGCATATACCTAATCATATCATAATAATAACTGTATTAAATTACATTTCATTAATTATAGCATGTTTAACCATAATATATCCATGATACTCAATCCAATAGTCACTCCAGTATATAACAGTAGTTCTTTTACATTGTTCTACTGCATAAACATTACAGTGGAACAATGTTATTTTATCAAAACTTAATGACATTTGCAAATGTAATTATATAATATTTACTTATTCTTTCTAAAATTTATACTTATACTAGTAATTTTCGTATCTTTACTAATACTAATTTTATTTAAACTTAAATAATTTTTACTATTATTTAAGGAATATAAAGAATTATACAACAACTTTACATCTCCGTTGTAATTGACTTCAACATTACATTTCTCATTTTCTATCATATTAATTGATTTCACTTCAAAATTTTTGTTATCTCTCAACCATTCTAAAATATCACTGTATCCATATTTCTCTATATTTTTAGAATTTTTCTCATTTGGAACATTAAATACCACCTGCTTTGTATATGAAATAAATTTATTTCTAGCAATAATAAATTTAAAAGATAAAATCACCATTAGAACTAGTAATAATCCTAGCGTACATTTAAATTTTCTATTTTTATACATTCTTATACCTCTAAAATAACTTTGAAGTTAAAATTCCCTTCATCTTTATTATTTGGAGTTAATTTTTTAATTGAAAAGTGATTTTCCAAGCATTTAATCACACCTAAATACTCCTCATAAGTTTTAACTTCCATGTCTACTTCTAAATTGCCCTTAGTTATTATAATATTTTTATAATTTATATTGTTTTCAACGAAAAAGTTGCTAAATTCTTTATATTTTTCAATAGTGGTTATGTCATGTTTAATCATTTCTATACCTCTAACATTTTCTGCATCAATAATATTTTTTGCAACAATAGAATTCTTTTTTTGATTACTAATCTCTCCTTCTATATTTTTTATTTTGTTTGAAGTATTTAATATAGCGCTGAGCAACAAAATATTTATTATAAATATTATCAGAATATATATCTTAATTTTTTTATTTCTTATATGATTTTTTTTATCTATATACCAATTGGGAACAAATGTTTTTTTCATCATATATTCCTACCCTTTTACTATTATATATTTTAGTAATTCTTCACGCTTTAACTCATCTAAAATTTGATGGGGTAACTCTATAAATTTATATTCATTAATATCTAGTTCTTTAGTATTTGCATAATATATTTTTTCGCTTTTTTTTGCATGATTATTATATTGTTCTAAAAATTCATTCATTATGTGTGAAAATCCAAATATAATTAAATCCTCAAAATTCACAATATTATTGGCCACAATTTCGTTATTACAACATATTAAAAAATATAAATTAGAATTATAATAAAATACTAATATATAGTTTTTTACATTAATTTTGTTTAAGTAATAGTTATTAAAGCAAAATTGAATTAAATTTACTTTTTTTAAGTTAACATTATTTTCGATGCTATTTTCTAAAATATCTAAGTTATTTCCCTTTAAACAGAAAACTATTAACTCCATATTGAATTTGTCTTCTTTAATTAATTTATATGTAAAAGATATATGATCTATATCTTTGTAATAATATCTTAATTCATTTTTGATCATGTCATTAATTAGATATTTTTTAACTATTGGCAATGTTACCATTTTAATATATACTGTCTCACCTTCAACAAGAATATATAAGTTTTTATTTTTTATATCGACTTTGAAATCTTTTATATTATGCTTATCCTTGTAATATGCATTCCCCTTAGAAATATTTATAACTTTCTTTAGTAAATTGCGTTTAGAAAATTCTATACCAGCAATTCTTTCATTTGACACCTCTAGAAACATATTTGTTCTAAATTTCATTCTTACCTCCTATTTATAAATATAATCGGTTTTTACAAATACCAACTTAAAACTATCCCCACTAGCTTCTAACTTAAAATGATCATTCCTAGTTGTCCTAACTTCGTAGGGTGTTGTAAAAATGAATTCACTTGTAATGTTCGAGTAGTTCACCTTAGCTGTTTCATATTTTACTATGTCACCTGTACAATTGTAAAAAAAATCATTTACTCCTAAGTTTTTTATTTGCACTTTCTTATCATTAATATAAGTGAAAAATAAAGTCATTAAATATTCTTTATATTTTTGATACTTATCTTCTTTCAATATATATCTTTTAGTACTTGTAGAATACTTTACCTCAGCAACTTGAATATCAAATATATACATCATAATAATTAGGCAAATAATACCTACGAAAATAGTATAAATTAATATAAATCCCTTTTTAGTTTGCATTTTCTACCGCCAAACACCTCTCAATACTTTGACCATTGTACCAAATTATTTTAATACATATGATTTTTCCGGTTTTTATAGCCTCAAACTCTTTCACATCATCAATAATTACGCTCTTTTGGGAACTATCCACAGGTATATTATATTTTGTGCCATATAAAATATAAAGTTTACTATTGATGATTTTTATGTAGTTCAACGTAGTTCCATCATAACAACCTATCTTAATAACATTCCCTTCCGTTTTTACTTCCATAGCCTTTTGATTGACTTCCTTTTCAATCACTGCCATAGCTTCATTTAAATAATTAAAGCCCTTGTTTTGTTCTACACCGCTTTTATAGCTTTTCATATAGGATATAAGCACACTATCAACCACCCCTGCCAATAAGAACACCAATCCCATAGTAATCACTATTTCTATAAGCGTAAACCCCTTTCGCCTCATTTGTGGTCACCTTTATAAAAATTACACTGTAATTCTAAAATATCCTTTGGTTTACCTGAATATAAGGAAAGAGTTAACTTATAAACCTTGAGTCCATCTTTTATATAACTTAATTTAATATACGAATTCGCCCCTAGGATTTGATCTGAAAATTGACCAACTGATGCTATTTTAATTTTATCAAACGTCATGTTTTCTTTGTTTATATAAAATTTATTATTCTCTAATAACTGCTCTAATTCCTCAAAGGACATAGAGTATATAATATTTTTTTTTAAAGTATCCATGATTAACACATTATCATTTAAAGTTTTAATATCTTTTTTAATATTTAAAGATGCTGATTCATAGGACATCATACACAAGAAAATAATGGAAAATACGGCCATGCTACATAGCACTTCAACCATTGTAAATCCCTTTTTACTTATTGATTTTAACATACGCAGTACCTACTCTCATTGTAATTTCATGATCGACTAAATTATTATCCTTTAAGGTTATAGTACATGCATCATTACTATAACCTTTATTATCAATTACAATATCTCCATTAATTTGCCTCCCAGTAACTTGATACAATGTTATCTTATTTGAAAATGTAAGTTTGTTAATCATTTTTAATCCATTTTCTAATTTCATCTCATTTCTTGGGATATCAAAAGTTACAATTGCACTGCATGAATTCTCTCTACAATACATTTTAGAATTGTTAATAAAACTTACTGTAGCATTACAATAATAATCTGCATCTAACTTATTTATTACTGTTTTATAATATTTAAGTGAAATAAAGCTACAACCTCCAATTATACTAATAATTGATAAAACTAAAATCATTTCAATTAATGTAAATCCTTTACGCATAAATTCGCCTTTCTTATTTATTTTAAAATGGACTTAAATACTTTTAAAATTCACCTTTAAATATATTTAAAATTTTCCTGCAGAGTCCATAACATTAAGCATGGGTAACATAACTGCTAAGATAATTGTGCCGATCATAATCCCTAATAATATTATTAGAATTGGTTCTAATAGCACTGTTGCTTTTTCTAAATTTTCCTGGGCATCTTCATAAAATATATCTGCAGCTGTTAAAAACATTCCATCTAAATTACCCGTTTCTTCTCCTATCTTTATCATAGCTACAAAAAATTGTGGAAATATATTCATTTCATTTATTGAACTTGATAAATCTTCTCCTTTTTCTATGTCCGTAAAAACTGTTTTAAACTTTAGTTTAAAATATCTATCATCAATAACATTATTAATTATTTCAAAAGATTTAAGTAGTCCCACTCCACTAGTTAATAGTAGATTAAGTCCTCTAGAAAACCTTGTGAAAACAAGGCGTTTATATACAGGCCCAAACATTGGACACATAAACTTAAATCTATCAAAAATAATTTTTCCGCTTTCGGTTTTAACATATTCTATAAAAGAAAAAGCCAAAATTAGAATAATAATTGTAATCCACAATAAATTATTACGTAAAAAGGTACTGTATCCAAGTACTAGTTTTGTTATGAGTGGAATTTCTGCATTCATTGAATTCAAATTTGTAATAAATACTGGGATTACCTTTATCATCAAAAACAATGATACTATCATTAATGTTAGAAATACCGTGCATGGATAAATCATTGAATTAGTAAATTTTTTTAATAACTTATGCTCTTTTTCGTAATACATAGACATTTCATCTAGGATTATATCAAGCTTTCCACTTTCTTCACCTAAAAAAATCATATTTATCATAAACTCTGGGAATACATTTACGGTCTTCTTCATGCTTGCAAACAGTGAATTGCCCTTTTGTACACTATCTCTAATGCTTATAAGACTTTTCTTTATTGATTTATGCAACATTTGCTCATAGAGCAAATTAAGAATATCGCATATTGGTATTCCCGATTTAATGCATATTGAGAATTGCTTGCAGAATATTGATATTGTTTTTAAATTAGGTTTACTAGAAAATACAGATATTACTCTTATATTTATAGTTCTTATCAAATATATTTCTTTTTCACGTAATTGTAATGCTAATTCTTCAATGCTATCGCTCTCAGTGGTTCCTTTTACTAAAGTTCCATTTGATGTTTTAGCCATGTATTTATATCTCATGTTTAATTCCACCTATCCCTGAAATACTTTTACTCCATATTTTATTTAAAATTATAGCTATAAGTAGAATTTTGGAATTCTTCTATCGAAGTTATACCTTTAAGCACTGACTCCCTACAGCTTTCCATAAAGGAACTGAATTTCTTTTTATTGCAATATTCCCAAAGCTCATCACTTATTCCACTTCTTGCTATAATAGATTTGTGATTACTATCTAATTTTAGTAATTCATATATCACAGTTCTCCCTTTATATCCAGTATTGTTGCACTTAGTACAACCTAAAGCACTATATGTTTTCTCGCCCACGTTTAATCCTAGATGCTGAAATTCATCATGAATAACTTCATATTGGACTTTACAATAATTGCATAATTTTCTTACTAACCTTTGAGCGAGTACTACAACTAATGAATCTGCAACTAAATATGATGGAATTCCCATGTCTATTAGCCTAGAAATTGAGGCTGTTGCACCACTTGTATGAATAGTTGTAATCACTAGGTGCCCCGTTATTGATGCTCTCACAGCTATTTGTGCTGTTTCTTCATCTCGTATCTCGCCCACCATTAAAATATCGGGGTCTTGCCTCAGAATGCTCCTTAACCCATTTGAAAATGTAAGACCCGCCTTATTATTTACATTTACTTGATTAATTCTATGCATATTATATTCTATGGGATCCTCTATAGTAATAATATTCTTACTTTTACAATCAATTTCGTTTAGTAATGCGTATAATGTGGTTGATTTCCCACTTCCAGTAGGGCCTGCAACAATTATCATTCCGTGAGAAAGTTTTAATATACTCCTTAAAAGTATAACTTTATCTGATGTAAAACCTAAAGAGTCTAAATTAATGAATCTCTGTGCTTTATAGAGAACTCTTATAACTAACTTCTCTCCATACATTGTTGGCAGCGATGACACTCTAAAATCATAGTCTGTTCCATCTATATTTTCGGTTATCTTACCATCGAGGGGAACTAACTTCGTAGCTATGTCCATATTTGCCATGATTTTTATTCTTGTACATAATGACTTATATACATTACTGGGAATTTGATTTATTTCATTAAGGATACCATCTACCCTCATGCGAATTATAGCAAAATCTTTAAAAGGTTCTAGATGAATGTCACTAGCTTCTACATTCACAGCTCGTTTTAGTAAGGAATTTGTTATCCTTATTACTGGTGCATTTTCAGTAGATCCCGCTAAAATTGTATCTTCATTTCTTTCTTTATCTTCTAACATATATTCCTTTTTCATTTCTTCAACCGCAACATCTACTATTTGTTTTCCATAACAGTTTTCAATAGCCTCGCTTATTTGACTTTCTAAAGCAAAAAATATTTTAATCTTTTTATTCATTATAAATTTTAACTCGTCAATAACTTTTATCTCAAAGGGATTTGAAAATGCTACATGTACTTCATTATTCTCATCATAAAATGGTATTAAATTATACCTATTAGCTACCTCTTTCGCTATTAGGTTAAATGCTTGATTTTTTGTGCAAATAGATTCTAAATCAATATAAGGTATATTAAATTCCTTTAAGAGTACTATAATAAGCTCATTTGAATTTACTTTTATATCGCTCAAAATTATTTGCTCCTCGCTGCAATTTCTTTTAATTGATAATTCCCGAACTTCTTTAAACGTTTCTGTAGTTATTAAGTTTATATTTAATAATACTTGAAGTAATTTTTTTTTCATGTTATTTTACCTTTCATAATGTGCAAAATTTTAAAAGGACATCCTTATTTGTAATCATTGTCATTTTTACGAATTTTATTCACTTTTATTAGCTTTATGCAAAAAAATGCATAAAAAAACAACTGTGCTATTAACAATAGACAGTTGCAATTATTTTATCCTATATAAAATTTTCCCTCAAATGTGATTTCTGCTGGTCCTTCCATCAGAACCTCACCATTAACAATTTTAATTTTAAGCAGTCCACCTGGAACCTGTACTGCTACTTTTTCCTCTACATATCCTAGTCTATTAGCTGCAACTACTGATGCACAACTACCAGTACCGCAAGCAAGTGTTATTCCTGCACCTCTTTCCCAAGTTTTAACCCGAATCATGTTTTTGTCTACTACTTCACAAAAATTTACATTTGTTTTTTCAGGAAACATTTCGTAATTCTCAATAAATTCCCCTTCCTCGACTTTATAATCTTCACCTTTTTCAAAAACAATAGTATGGGGAACACCCATAAGCAATGATGTGATATAATATTCCTTATTGTTAATTTCAAGCTTTTTGTTAACTATTTCTTCCTTTGATAAAGCTGGAATGCTCTTAGGGTCAAAATTATATTTTCCCATATTTATAGTTACACCGCACGCAACGCCGTCTTTAACAGATATACTTGCAATCTTTATACCATCGCCAGTTTCTATTTTTATTTTTTCGCCTTGTACATATTTTTTCTCCCAAATATATTTAGCAAAACACCTAATTCCATTACCACACATAGAAGCATATGAACCATCAGCATTAATAATTACCATCTGTATATCTGCAATATTACTTTTTCTCACAACTAAAATTCCATCAGCACCTATTCCAAAATGCCTATTACAAAGTTTGATAGATAATTCCTCTAAATTATCATAAATGCCATCAAAATCTTCAATAACTACAAAATCATTTCCCGTACCCTGCATTTTGGTAAAATTTATAATTTCCATAAAACCTCTCCTCCTCGCTATACACATGTCACGACTTTTCAATAATTTTCATTAATGGTATACTATTAATAATACTACATCTTAATAGTAGTATATTATATAATGTATTATTTACAAGACCTAAATAAAGTTTATGATGATTAGACATAATGAAAGGATGATATATATGGCATTAGATGGAATTTATTTATCTAGCCTCGTTGAGGAAATTAAAGATATAATCATAAATTGTAGAGTTGATAAAGTAACTCAACCCGAAAAAGATGAAATTATATTAAGTTTCAAAAAAAATAGAATAGTCTATAAGTTATTAATAAGTTCAAGCTCCAATTATCCTAGAATTCACTTTACGCAGTTTAATAAACAAAACCCTATACAGGCCCCTAAATTTTGCATGGTTCTAAGAAAATATTTAAATACTGCCACAGTATTAGATGTAAGGCAACTGAATTCTGATAGATTATTAGTTATTGACTTTAAAAGTAGTGATGAATTAGGCTTTGATAGTATGTACTCTTTAATAATTGAAATAATGGGTAGGCACAGCAATATTAGCCTAGTACGCAGTCGTGATAACATAATTATGGATAGCATTAAACATGTTTCATCAGACGTCAACAGTTTTCGTGTATTATATACTGGTGTAGAGTATATATACCCGCCCTCTTCAACAAAACTTGATGCTTTTAATTTTGAATATGATCAATTTCATAAGTATCTAACTGATAAGGACATACAATTTGGCGATAAATTTTTTACAGGCACTTTCACAGGAGTAAGTTCTAACTTATCCTCAGAACTTGTTTATAGATACAACGCTCAAAATACTAATTTTGATTTAGATCACGCCAAAAACATTTTTGATTTCACTATAAACTTGTTTAAAAACATGCATGAGAATATATTTTTAGCGTCCTATGCTCTGAATGGAGTATTAAAAGATTTTCACTCTGTTGAACTTACCTCACTAAAAGATTGCGACCATGAAAAGTTTGAGTCACCATCTAAGTTAATAGAGACTTTTTATTTTCGTAAAGATAAACACGATAGGTTAAATGCCAAAAGTTCAAACCTTCAAAAGATAGTTAATAACAATATTAGTCGTTGTGATAAGAAAGTGAGAATACTTAACCAGACATTAAAAGACTGTACTACCAAAGGAAATTATAAGTTACGTGGTGAACTCCTAACCGCAAACATATACTCTCTTAAAAAAGGTGACAAATTCGCAAATCTTGTGAATTATTATAGCGAAAATGGCGAGTATATTAACATCAAATTAGATGAAAATAAAACTCCATCACAAAATGTTCAATACTACTACAAAAAATATAATAAATTTAAGATAGCAGAAGAAATGGCCTTAATTCAAATGCATCTCACTAAAAATGAGTTAAAATACCTTCATTCTGTACTAACTAACATTATAAATGTAGAAAATTATAATGGGATTGAAGATATTAAAAATGAATTAATCGAAACAGAATATATTACATTAAAAAAACACAATAAAGCTAAAAAGGCAAAGCCAACCAAACCTATGCATTTTGTTTCAAGTGATGGCATAGATATTTATGTTGGTAGAAATAATATTCAAAATGATTATCTAACTTTAAAACTTGCCAATAAAAACGATATGTGGCTACACACAAAGGATATTCCTGGTTCACATGTTATTATTAAAAATTTCGGTGATATACCAGAAAACACACTACTCGAGGCCGGAAACTTATCAGCTTTTTATAGCAAATCTCAAAATTCCTCTAGTGTACCAGTTGATTATACAGAGGTTAAAAATGTAAAAAAACCCTCTGGAGCAAAACCTGGAATGGTTATATACTCTACAAATAAAACTATGTATATAACGCCTATTGAAAGTATTCTTGAGAGAATTGAATAAAAAAGATATGCTACATAATAATCTTATTATGTAGCATATCCTTTTACTCTTGCCTTTTTTTCCTAGGTATTTCTTTTATATACTGGTAATAATAGCAAAGCAATCTTCCATTATATAATTTTCTGTTTTTATCTGCCTTTTTACCAAATTCCTTCTGAAACTCACGATTAGATGTTATAACATAGCAAGACCATTCATTTAAACTTGAATACATTACTCCAAGATCAACATGCAATTTTTTTACCTCTTCTGCCTCTCCCAGTCTTTCTCCATATGGTGGATTTGTTATTATAACTCCATATTTCTGCCTAGACTCAAAGTTTTGCATTGGTATTTTTTGAAATTTTATAAAATCCTTAACTCCTGCTTTTTCTGCATTATCTATTGCTATCTTTAATAGTCTTCCATCAATATCGGAAGCTAGTATTTCAACTTCATTAGGGTTTACAGTCCGTTTTGCACCTTCTCGAACTTGGTCCCAAGTATCCTTATCCATACTTGGCCAAGTCTCAGATGCGAATTCTCTATTTATCCCTGGAGCCATATTTTTCGCTATAAGGGCTGCTTCTATTGCGATGGTTCCCGAACCACAAAGTGGATCAGCCAAAACTCTAGTGCTATCCCATTTACTTATTAGCACAAGGGCTGCAGCTAAAGTTTCCTTAAGTGGTGCCTCACCTGCATATTCTCTATATCCTCTTTTATGAAGTCCAACACCTGAAGTATCTATTGATAAAGTCACTACATCTCTTAATATTGCAACCTCTATCTTATACACAGGTCCCTCTTCTGAGAACCACTCTGTATCATATTTTTTCTTCATAGATTCTACAACTGCCTTTTTTACTATTCCTTGACAATCTGGAACACTATGAAGTTGTGATTTTACAGATTTACCTACTATGTGCATCTTACCATCTTCTGGTATTAAATTACCCCAATTTACGGCGAGTGTCCCTTGAAATAGATCCTCAAAAGATAAAGCATTAAATTCAGCCATCTTTATAAAAAGTCTTTCAGCAGTTCTTAACCAAATATTGCATATAGCAATATCCATTTCATCGCCTTCGAACATTACTCTTCCATTTTCTACATTCAAATTTTCGTACCCTAGTGCCTTTAGTTCCTTAGCTGTAACCGCTTCTAAACCAAAAGTTGTAGTTGCAATTAAATTATACATCATATATTATCTCTCCCATTTCTTGTTTCATTATTTATTAGTTATCTCCTGACTTACTAGTTTCAGGCAAAACTAAGTTAAGCATTATGCCCACCAAAGTGGCTAGTGCAAGACCTGCTATCTCAACTTGTGCACCTGCTAGTGGAAACTTAATACCACCTCCACCAATTCCTAAAACTATTATAACAGAAGCTATAATTAAATTTCTTTTTTTACTAAAATCAACTTTATCTTCAACGAAAATTCTAAAACCAGAAGATGCAATGATTCCAAATAACATCACACTTACTCCTCCAATTACAGGCAATGGAATATTACCTATAACCTCTGATACTGGTCCTATAAATGATAAAATAATTGCAATAATAGCTGCTCCTCCAATTACCCACACGCTGTAAACCTTAGTAATTGCCATAACTCCTATGTTTTCGCCATAAGTCGTATTTGGTGGCCCTCCTACAAACCCTGCAAACATTGTAGCAATACCATCTCCAAGGATTGATCTATGAAGCCCTGGATCTTTTGTAAAATCTCTACCACAAACATTACTTGTAACATATACATGACCAATATGTTCAGCAAGTGTTACAAAAGCTATAGGAGCCATAAGCATAATAGCATTTATGTTAAAAGTAGGCATTACGAAACTTGGTAATCTAATAAATTTAGCTGCCCCTATATTATGTAAAACTTCGGGTGATATTACTCCGAGTAACATAGAAAGTATATACCCAACTACCATGGCAATCAAAATTGGCACTACGCCGAAAAATCCTTTAAAATACATTGTACCAATTATTGCTATTGCCAAAGTTGCCATTGATATAAATATCCATGTAGACCTAGCTACGCCACCTAGCGCTGGGGTTGTAAATGTGGAGTTTAGCCCTGACCAATTTATTGCAACGCTTGCTAAGCTAAGCCCAATTACAATTACAACAGAACCTACAACAACTGGTGGTAAAATTCTATCTAACCATTTAATACCTATAAGTTTAATAATTAAGGCTACAATTACATATACAAATCCTGCAGCAATAATTCCTGATAGCATAGAACTTTGTCCGTATGCCTTTGTAGCAACGCCCATTGGTGCAATAAATGCAAAAGATGAGCCTACATATGCTGGAAGCCTAGCTTTTGTACATAAGATATATAATAGTGTTCCAACCCCACTACAAAATAATGCAATCGATGGGCTAAGACCTGTGAGCATTGGTACAAGTATAGTCGCCCCCACCATAGCGAATAAGTGCTGGAAGCTCAATGGGAGAGTTTTTAATATGGGTAATTTTTCATCAACGTCTATAAAATTTTTCATTAGTTCCTCCTTTTAGTCTCTCTAGGACTATATTAAAAGATCATTTATCTTCTGATATGTAGTTAAATTTCATATATACTTACTGAATCTTTTTCATCAATTTCTAAAAGCTCAACAGATATTATTTCTTTACCTGAAGTAGGTATATTTTTACCTACATAATCTGCTCTAATAGGTAGTTCTCTGTGCCCTCTGTCTACTAAAACGGCTAATTGTATCATTTGAGGTCTACCTTTATCTATTATTGCATCGATTGCAGCCCTTGCAGTTCTTCCAGTATACAATACATCATCTACTAAAATTATTTTTTTACCTCTCACGTCCATAGCTAAACTTACATCATTTAATACTGGCTGATTGTCTATTGATGTAAGGTCATCTCTATACAAAGTAATATCGACACTGCTTACAGGAAGTTTAATTCCCTCAATCTCTTCTATCAGTAAAGCAATTCTTTCTGCAATGGGCACCCCTCGCCTCTTTATTCCTACAAATATTATATTTTCAATTCCCTTGTTTTTTTCAATGATTTCGTGTGCTACTCTTGTTAATGTTCTATTTATTGCTTTTTCATCTAATAGAACTGATTTAAATTCCATATTTTCACCCCCTACCCAATAGTTTTATTTACTTTAATGAGGTATGATAGCATATGTTTTGTTATTTTTCAACTATTTTTTAACTTAGCTAGAAGTTTTTCAAAATAATCTGGTAATGGTGAAATAAACTCCATATATTCGTTAGTACTTGGATGTATAAACCCCAGCCTTTTTGCATGTAGAGCTTGACCTTTTAAATTAAACTTCTGTTTTTTAAAACCATATATCAAATCACCAACTAAAGGATGTCCTATCTTTGCCATGTGTACCCTTATTTGATGAGTTCGACCTGTTTCTAAGTTGCATTCTACTAATGTATAACTATCAAATCTTTCTACTACTTTAAAATGGGTAACAGCCTTCTTACCATTTTCTACTATGCCCATTTTTATTCTATCTATGGGATGTCTTCCAATTGGCTCATCAATTGTACCAACATCGCTTTTAATTATTCCTTCAACAAGAGCCAAATAACTTCTTGTCATAGAATGGTCTTTAAGTTGCGCGGCAAGAGAATTATGTGCATTGTCATTTTTAGCAACAACTAGGGCTCCAGATGTATCCTTATCAATCCTATGCACTATGCCTGGTCGTAATACGCCATTAATACCTGATAGGTCTGTGCAATGATTTAGGAGTGCATTAACTAATGTTCCACTGTAATTTCCTGGTGCTGGGTGAACCACCATATCCTGTGGTTTATTTATTACAATTACATCACTATCTTCATAAATAACATCTAAGGGAATATCTTCTGCTACTATATTTAGCTCTACTGGATCTGGAATAGATAATACAATATTATCGCCTAAATTCAATTTATAATTACTCTTTCTACATTTCCCATTTACAGTAACAGTTTCACCCTCAATTATTTTTTGAATATATGATCGAGATTTGTTCTCAAATTCATTAGAAATAAAAATATCTAATCTTGTACCAACCGAACTTTCATTAACATTAAACTCAAAATTTTCCATCTATACCTCTTCCTTTACTATAGAAATCGCCAAAATCACTGTACCTATTACAACCAAACTATCGGCTATGTTAAATGTGGGGAAATAATATATTTCTTTATAATGAACTAAAATAAAGTCTACTACATATTTATAAAATAATCTATCATATAAATTTCCAAGTGCTCCACTTATAATTAAAGCAAAACTTATCCTTAGATATTTTGATTTTGGTTTATATTTAATAATATAATATATCATGCCTGATATAACTAGTAATGTTACTATAGCAAGCAATATCAATTTATTTTGCAAAATTCCAAAAGCCGCTCCCCTATTCTCTAGATATTCTAATTTAAAAAAGTCTTTAATTAATATAACTCCATTGTTTTCTTTCAAAGAATTAAGCGCCCAAAGCTTTGCTAATCTATCCAATATCAGGCCTAAAAAAACAATTAAAATTTCCATACCCTTCCCCCTATTTTGGTATATTCAAATAACTAGAGTACACTCTAGTTATTTGAATATTCTTAATCTGGTAGCTGATTTTTATATTGCTGATTGCTTATTTTCTCTATGGGTTCAACATAACCATCATCATCATCGTAAAACTCAACTATGTCATCTAATTTGTTAAACTGTTCTACGGCTTGATAAGTATCTTCTTGATCAATACCTACATTGCCAACATTACTATATTTAAACAATGTACCAAGTACATCTTCTTCTACACATCTATTATTTTGATCTGCTGGAATAGTATTATCTATTGATTTTTGACATTGTATACAGTTCTCTGCATAAGGTGTGAATTCCAACCTCGCCTCATTAATGCTTCTGCCACAACTTTTACATTTCCCATAATTATGATTTTCAATGCTCTCCAAAGCATTCTCAATTTTATTTAAAATTGACTTTTCATTACCCTTTAGAGCAACTCCTTTTTCCTTGTCAAATAATTCAGTAGCAATATCAGACGGATGATTGTCATAAAAAGATAATTCGGTTGCCATCTCACTATTAGAATCTATAACTCCATTTTGTTTCATTTGGGCTATAAGATTACGCACCCGTGTCTGCTCACTAATCAATTTTTCTTTATAATACTGTGTTTTTTTCTTTTCCATAATAACAACTCCTCCATTTATCATATAGAAGTAACCTTAATTCATAAAGCTTCTATATGATTATGTTTTCTCATGGAAAAAATATTATTACACTTATTTATTAATACATTAAAATTAATTTTTATACTCTATTAAATATGATTTTACATTAGTTTTAACATGTTATTTAATATATTTGTAGAATTTTCCACAGCAATATCTTTAAATTTTTCGTAATCCATCTGAGCCCCATTATTTGCATTGTCTGATATAGATCTAATAACAATAAATGGAGTTTCATTTAAATAGCAAACCTGTGCAATACTTGCACCTTCCATTTCACAAGCTAAACAGTTAAACTCAGAATTAAGCCAATTTATTTTATCTACATTAGCAATAAATTGATCACCTGACACAATTCTTCCTTTAAAATGATTATGCCCTTTTATATCATTGCAAGCCTTTTTTGCGTATTCAATTAATGTTTTATCACATTTAAAATCAAAAGTATCTAACCTTGGAATTTGTCCTAATCTATCGCCAAATACAGTCGTATCAATATCATGTTGTACTAAACTGTCACCTATTACAACATCTCCAGGGTATATATTATTGGCGGTTCCACCTGCAATACCTACATTTATAATATAATCCACATTAAAATCATCAATCAAAATCTGAGCACAAACTGCTGCATTTACTTTTCCAATGCCACTAGTAACTACTACTACATTTTTATTATGTATTATTCCAAGACTAAATTCCATTTTAGCCTTTACTTCTTTTCTTTCAAGTTCCATATTTTTATTTAAAAATTCTACTTCTTCCTCCATTGCACCGATAATACCTATGTTCATTATCTTATTCCTCCTTGTTATTATATAAATCATATAACAATTGTAAGTTTATATCTTTCTACTAAATTATTCTACGTTTGCCGCATAAAAAATCTCACCCAATGAGTGAGATTTTTTTTCTTTACCCTTTTGCAAAAAAGCTCTTTATTTCTTCTATCTCGTCGCTTTGAAATTCTTTTTCATCAATGTTTTTGAGCGTTAAATCTGTTGATTCTAGTCCAATAGCAGCTTCCCTTTTAATTTGATTATTAGTAATTTCATTACCCACATTACTATTTTTAAGGTAATCATTCTCAAGACCATCAAACATCTCAAGCTGACAATTCATAAAATTCCTAAATTTTGTTCTAAACTTTGCAAATTCTTGCTTAATCTTATCATATTCATCATTTACTTTAAGTACATCATTATGAGACTTATCTAATAAATTTTGAGAAGAATCATTTGCATTTTTAAGAATAAGCTCTGCTTCCTTCTGCGCGGAAATTTTCACTTGTTCCGCTGCATTTTGAGCGAGTACTAATGTACTTTGAATTGTAGATTCTATTGTAACGTGATGTTCTAACTTTTCTTCTAAAAAACTTGCTTTTTCTCTAAGCGTTGAGTTTTCCTTGTAAATATTTTCATATTCTTCAGCTACTTTATCTAAAAACTCATCAACTTCATCAACATTGTAGCCTCTTAATCCCCTTTTAAACTCTTTATTATTAATATCCATAGATGTTATTCTCATTTCATTCCCACCCTTACCTAAATGTATTGCTTTATTACAACTTTTAAACGACCCTTTTGAGTGCTTCCTATAATATCTGCAACCATAAATTTCCCATATCCTCTAATTGTTAAAAGATCATTGTTTTTAATAACTTTATCTTTTTTTAAACATTGAAAATAATTTACTAATGTTTTGCCTGTTGATATTAGTTCAACTGAAGCATTTCTTGAAACATTACATACAGCTGAAACCATACCATCAAGTCTAAATGATGTAGATATAACAATTTTCTCTTTAAATTCTCTCTTTGGTAAATCATGTAACATAAAATCATATTTAAATGCGTCGCACGGACAATTCTTTATCATGCTTAAATTATTAATTATGTAATTACTAATATCACTACAAACTGGAGCATAACATGTATCACCTTGAATTATTAGGTCCCCTAATTTTTCACGTTTAATTCCAAGAGACATTATCGCGCCTAAATAATCCTTATGGCTCACATTTGAAAATTTAGATTTATTACTAATTTTCAGTAAATTTATTGGATAATTTATTGGTTCCTCATATGTTGAAAATGCTAACATTCTCCTGTCAGCATCTTCAAATATTCCACTTGTAAATAATTTAATTTTATAATTATCGCTTATGATTGATATTTGATTCCATATAGCGGGAGGTAAAAACTCATTAGTAAATATAATCTTATTTGTTTTCTCTGCTATTTGCATTTTATTAAATATGTTTGAAATTAAATTCTTATCTTCATAATTTATACTATTTAAAAAATAATTTTTGTCCATTTTGTCCTACCTTAATTTATTGGCAATATAGCAAGTACGATCGTTCTTAAAATCATCAACATAAACAATGCTATTATTGGTGAAAAATCTACCATTGTATTATTAAAATATTTTTCCTGGATTTTTCTACCCGGTTGCAAAAGTGGTCCTGTAACTTTATGTAATAATTCTATATATTGATTTGTACGATTTGCATAAACCCAAGATAAAATAACTTCAATTAATATTGCATACTGAAGCACATTAAAAATAACTCCAAATAAATTTCTCATTTTTTTCCTCCCAAATTCACTAATGGATATAACTAATAATTATTACTATATTAAAATATTTTGGTTTTAAATTACAAACATTTTACTTATTCCAATTAAAAATTCCTTTTGAACTAAGTTCATTTTTCAATTCATTATTAACTTCTATATTTGAAGGTGATATTATATATACCCCTTTTTCTATCTGCTGTAGGTCACCACTTAAAGCGTAACAAACCCCTGAAACAAAATCTAATAGTCTTTGACCAGTTTTAGGATCGAGCCCCGTGGTATTAACTACTACAATCTTTCTAGATTTTAAGTTATCACTTATTGTTGTTACTTCATCAAAGTCATCCGGTTTTATGATAACTACTTTTGTAGATGTTGAGGTATGAATATTTACCACTTTACTTTGTCTTTTGTTTGCACCTAACAATGTTTCAATATCCATCTTATCATCTTCATTTTCTACTTCTTGAACTTCGTCCTCATCTTCCTCAGCCATACCTAGAAATCCCATAACTTTATTTATTACTTTACTTGCCATGTTAGTACCTCCTATTTTTTATAATCTCGCGTGCCAAATATTTTCTCACCGAGTCTTATCATATTAGCTCCTGACTCTATTGCAATCTCAAAATCTTTGCTCATACCTAATGATAAAAATTCCATAGAAACATTTTTATATTCAAAAGTTTTCAGGTTATCAAATATAGATTTCATTTTGGTAAAGTATGCTCTACAACTTTCTTCATTACCAATTGGAATTGTAGCCATTAGACCTTTAACTAATACACTAGTACATTCTTCGCAAGCTTTTATTAGAGAACCTATCTCCTCAACATCTATACCAGTCTTTGTACTTTCTTTTCCTATATTAACTTGAATTAAAACTGAGGCGATTTCATCTTTAGCAGCATACCTTTTTTCAATTTCACGTAGCAAATGAATACTATCTAAAGAATGAATAAGATAAACTTTTCCTACTAAATATTTTACCTTATTTGTCTGTAAGTGCCCTATAAAGTGCCATTTTATGTCTTCGGCTAATTCATCATATTTCTCAATTAATTCTTGCACCTTGTTCTCGCCAAAATCTCTAGCTCCAGATGCATATACTTCTTTTATTTCATGAACTTTTCTAGTCTTTGAAACACATATTAGTGTTACGTCTTTTGAGATCTCATTTTTAATTCTATTATAAACTCCACCGCTTCCCAACTATTCGCCCCTCCTTATTGTTCTTTTAAATCAAACTATGCATTAATTAATTATCTCCATTGCTTATTTAATTCTTCATTGATCATAAAATTCCTTCAATTTTTGTACATTTTTATGTAGTTATTAATTATATTGTTCTATTTATTAGTTAAGCTCATATATTTATAACTAAATTCACCATTATACGACAGTATTTTTATTTTAGTTTCCTTAGCAACGTTAACCTGAACATCTCTGCCTTTTAATTCAGTAATATGTGTTTGTTCTAGTGTTAAATAATTATATATCACATCTTGATTCCCAATAGCTGTAATATAGAATGGGGTTACTATCTTAATACCATTTAAGTCTATATTAGATCCAGCGCATAATCCATAATTATTATAAACAACCCTTTGACCATTAACAGCAATTGCTTCTGCTCCTGCATTTCGCAGGTCATTTATCACTTGAACAATATCAGAGTCATGAATTAACTGATCCATGCTAGAATACTTATCAAAACTACTTATTCCATCATCTAATGTGATTTTAACCCCAGGACCTTCAACATCACTTTTTCCGAGGAGTATATTATTATCACTGATTTCTTGTTTGATTTGTTTTGTAACCTCATTTGCTTTCTCATCACCGCTATCATATTTAGCTAGCTTTGCATTATCATTATAATATTGTTCCTTTAGGCTGTTTAGGTCAGCATACAATTTAATTCTCTCATTATAGGCTTCATCATACTGTTTTACATCTAAAAAATTATTTTTACCTGCAAATCCAATGTTCATAGAGATAAGGAGCCCTATGATTATGGACGCGATAAAAACAAATATGGTGGCTTCATTATTTTTCATTTACACACCTCATGAGTGGGATTTAGTTTTGTCTATTAAAAGTCTTCGAATAATTGCAAAATTGTTAAATATTCTTCCTCCAAATACAATAACAGCAGCTAAATAAATTGGAATTCCTAATTTATCGCCTAGATATACCATTGCTACGGCTAAAGCCGCATTTCCAAAAAAACCTGACACAAAAATATCTGCGCGAAAGTTATGAGAGATTGACCCTCTTAAAGCACCAAAAACAGAATCTAAACACGCAAAAATTGCTACAGAAATATATGGAGAAAACTTAACTGGAATATTAACATTCCATACAATCCCTATTATAACACCTATTAACAATCCTACAAAAGCAACCATTTAACCACCTCTATTTTTTTTCTATTGGTTTAGCAAACTCAAATTTATATGTTTTATTATATTTAGGAATTATAACCTTGTCTGATTTCTCCATAGTTATATCACAAGCTTGGGAGAGGCTTTGTGGAATTGCGCCGGGGAAATTAATGGCACTTTCCAATATATCATTTTTACCGATTGCTTTAATAGTTATTCTTTTATTATAAGACACTCTTTCATCGTTTATGATAATTGCATTTCCAGCATTTCTTATTCCACTACGAGAAGTTAATCTAATATCATTAATTGAAATTGCTTCAGCATCTGCAGCATTTAACTCATTTACTATATGAACTAAATCCGTATCATTTATAATCTGATCATCAGAACTACTGCCAAAAATGTTACTTTTAGGTGTTATATAAATTGTCATACCTTGACCCTCTACTTCTGTACCTCCAGTAAGGATTCTTGTTTCTTGCAATTCTTTGTATATTAGCCCACTTTGTGCATCTTTACCTAATGAAGTATTTTCATATTCCTTTGTTTTAGATTCTAATTCATCAATTTTTTTTTGCATTTCTTGTTTACTATTTTTCAATTGCTGATTTTCAGTTATAATTTCTGGAGTATTTGTATCAGGTTCTGCAGTTGAATTTTGTTTGTTTATCATTTTGAATTGATAAGTTATCATAAATCCTAATAGTACACATATTATACCAATGGATATTTGTGATCTAAACCTCTTCATGGATTTCCTCCTTGCACTCTCTGGGAAGATAATTTTTCTTATTTTTTTTCTATAAAAACAACTGGATTTGCTTCAAAGCTAACATCCACATATCCTTTTGCACCTTCATAATGAAGTTGCGTAATAATATTTATTGCTTTATTAAATTTGTTTTCTAAGTCTTCAGTTGTCCCTAATTTTATACTCATTTCCCCAGTGAAAACCTTCACATCTAGCACATTGCTTACATCTACCATTGCTATATTACTATTTTTATTGTTTTTTCTATAAACATTAATAACATTTGTTATTTCATTTATAATACTAATTTTCCGATCATCTTTTGCTCCAATTAATTTTCCTACTTCGCATTTTTCATAATTAAATCCAATTAATTTTACCAAGTTCATATCTTTAATATTAGACCTTTTTTCAAGTATAATACCTTTGTTATCTATAACATAATAAGAATTGTTTACTTTTCCGTAAAAAACAGCTACCCTTTCCTCTATTTGTATTGTAACTTTATTAGGAGTCTCTTTTTTAACTATTACACCAAGTATATACGGATTTTTCATAATTTGTTGTTTGCTATCATTAAAATTCTCATAAAAAATATTACTTCCTAAATGAACTTTAGCAGTATTATATATTTCATTTGTAGAGACATTACTATTCCCTATGATTTTAATACTGTCAATATTAAAATAAGGCAATTTAATGCATAATGTAATTAAAGTAGATATCATAATTATGACCAATAACATTAAATACCTTATTTTCTTTTTAGTTTTTCTTTTATGTAATAATTTTTCTTTATTCTCTATAATATATTTTCCTTTATTAATACTTCCATCCTTTTTTATCATTCCCTTCCCCGCATTCATTCCTCTATATTTTTTTGCGAATTTGCCTATTAAAAAGCAAAATACTATTTTAAAATTAAAATACTAAAACCTATTAATTATATTATTCAGTTTAAAAACTAGCTTCTTATATAATAACACTTAATTTAATTATTTTCATCTCAAATTTGATGTATTTTATACAAATATTAAAAATCAATAGATTATATAGAAATTAAATCAATATATAATTATAAAAAGACATGCACAAGTGCATGTCTTTTTTAATTTTTATTTGCAGTTTGTCTTGACACATTTAAAAGTATTCCCATTGCAAACATATTGAAAACAAGCGCTGATCCACCATAACTTATAAATGGCAATGGTACACCCGTTACTGGCATTGACCCAGTAACCACGGCAATGTTAATTACAGCTTGAATAGTTACAACGGATGTAATTCCAATTCCTAAAATTGTACCATACATATCTTTAGCCGTAACTGCAACTTTAATCCCACGCCATACAAAAATTATGAATACTATTATTATAAAGGCGCATCCTATCAGACCTAACTCTTCTCCAATTATTGCAAAAATAAAATCAGTATGGGGTTCAGGTATATACAAACATTTTTGCCTTGATTGTCCAATTCCTGAACCAGTAACCCCTCCTGACCCAAGTGCAAGCAACGATTGAACTAGTTGATAACCTGCACCTTGACTGTCCGCAAAAGGGTTAGTAAAATTCATTAGCCTAGTCATTCTATATGGTGCAAGAATTGTTGCAGCACCTACTGCCGCAACTAATGTTGATCCTATAGCAAAAAGATGCGTGAATTTTGCCCCTACTGCAAATAAAATAATTACAGTAACAATCATTATAACAGCTGCTATACTTAAGTTTGGCTCAAGCAAAATTAAACCTGCATAAAATCCAGATACTAAAAGGTATGGAAGTATGCCTTTAAAAAACTCTTTTACTTTTTCTCCTTTTAGGTCTAGGCTCTTAGCCATATATATTACTATAGTATATTTTGCAATTTCGGATGGTTGGAAATTTGCAAATCCCAATGGAATCCATCTCTTAGAGCCATTAGTGGCCGGAAAAACAAATACAGCAATCAATAATATTACAGTAAATACCATAATAATGCCAGTAAATTTTTTTATAATATGATAATCGATTTTAATGGCCGCAACCATAAAAACAAATCCAATACATGCCCACATAAATTGCTTTTTCAAATAATATTCAGGATCATTAAATTTGAAAGCAGCATAATATGAGCTTGCACTATAAACCATAACTACTCCGATGGTTACAAGAAGCATTATAGTTGCAAATAATAAAAAGTCTATTTGCCCCATTTTAACCTTATATTTTTTCATATTATATCCTCCTTACATCATTAATAGGGAAATGATAAAAATCCAATTAAACAGAAAATTACTGTTACAATTGAGAATACCGCAACAACTTTAGTTTCATGCCATCCGCTTAGCTCAAAATGATGATGAATTGGAGCCATCTTAAATACTCTCTTTCCTGTAGCCTTAAATACAAAAACTTGAATTATAACAGATAGAGTCTCTAAAACATATATGCCACCTACAATAATAACAATTATTTCTAATTTTAGTATCATACCAACTGCAGCTACTGCGCCACCAAGTGCTAATGACCCCATATCTCCCATAAAAATCTGTGCCTTATATGAATTGAATTTTAAAAATCCTAATAATGCACCTGCCAGTGCTGCGCAGAATATTGCAAGTGTTGTATGAAACATCATATTACTAACAAGAGCAAAAAATGTCATGACAACTATTGTAACGCAAGTAGCTAATCCATCTAATCCATCTGTTAAATTGACTGCATTAGTAGTTGCTGCAAAATAAATAATAATACATGGCACATACCAAACACCCAATTCTATTTTCATGCTAGAAAATGGTATAATTATCCCAGTACCTGCTTTAAGTGAATAGTAATATCCAATTAAACCTGCAACAATTACTAAAAGCAGCATCTTTTTTTTAGATGAAAGCCCTTCATTTTGTTTACGTGTTATTTTCAGAAAATCATCAATAAGTCCTATTAATCCAAAAACAATAAAACAGTATAATGCAATCATAGCCTCGTCGCTTGTATGCCTAACAATAATAAGCATAGTAATTATTGTTGAAATCATGAATATAATACCACCCATGGTAGGCGTACCTGCTTTTTTAAGGTGACTTCTAGGTCCTTCAGCTCTTATATTTTGACCAAATTTAAGCTTATGTAGCAGGGGAATTAAAAATGGCCCTTGGATAATTGATAAAAAAAATGCAATTAACACTGAATAAATAATTAAGCTCATTTTTCTATCACCTCTTTAGCATTAATATTCTCATGTGAATTGGTATTCGTGAGCGAATTAAACTTAGTTAGTTCATCAACTATGCTCTCAAGCTTCATATATCTTGATGCTTTAACTAAAACAACATCATTTTGCGAAATCTTACCTTCTAGAAAAGTAACTACTTCTGTGTAAGTTTTAAACCATCTATATTTATCTATATCGTTAAATCCTTCTTTATATGCCTCATTAAATTCACCTAGAGTAATTAATAAATCAATATTTTTGCATTTTGCATATTCTGCCACTTGTTTATGTTCCTCAAATGCGTTATCCCCAAGCTCCTTCATTGTACCAAGAATAGCAATTTTAGAGTTTCCACTAATATTACAAAGCACATCAATTGCTGCTATCATTGAATCTGGACTAGCATTATAACAGTCATTAATTATAGTAAACTTCTCAGCTTTTATTATATCTAAACGCATAGAAGTTACTTCCAATTTTTTAAAACCTGAAGCTATTTCATTATAGCTCATCCCCATTACTCTTGCGCAGGCTACTGCTAGCATAGAATTGAGTATATTATGTCTACCTGGTATATTTACCTCAATAATATTTTCTATTAAATTCTCCTTGTCACTTATGCTAAATGTTATTTTCTGCTCATCAATTTTTAAATTACATGCCTTATAATCTGCTTTAGAATCAATTCCTGTTTTTATAAGTTCATAGCTTGATGTAATTATATTTTCTAATAAATCATTATCTGAATTTACAATTAAGACGTTATCCTTATTAAAAAAATCCGTTATTTCCATTTTTGCTTTCAATATATTTTCTCTTGTTTTAAGATTCTCAATGTGAGACATTCCAATGTTCGTAATAATTGCTATATTAGGTTTTGAAGTCTCACACAGATTATGAATTTCTCTAAAATCACTCATTCCCATTTCAAGCACAGCAACATCATAACTTTTGTCAAGCTTAAATATCATCATAGGAAGTCCTATTTCGTTATTAAAATTACCCAATGTTTTAAAAACTTTAAATTTTTCACTCAGAACAGCTGCAACCAAATCTTTTGTGGATGTTTTGCCTGTAGAGCCAGTAATACCTACCACTTTTAAATTTAACTTATGTATATAGAATTTTGCAAGATTAAGCAATGCTTTTTTAGTATCTGCTACCTTAATTACGTATGTTTTTTTATTAAGTCGCGCTTTATCGAACTTTATTTCATCAACTATGCAAATAGAAGCTCCTTTTTTACTAGCCATGCCAGCAAAATCATTGGCATTAAAATTGTCACCCTTAATTGCTATAAAAATATCATTATCTTTAATGATTCTTGTATCTATGCAAACATCGTTGTGCATTGAATGTTCACCTTCAACTGATATAACTCCTTTAACTACTATTTCACCCTCAGTAGCCTCTAATATCTCACCTAGGTTAATATACTCCATTTAAAATTGCTCCTTTATTATATCTGAAATAACTTCCCGCTCATCAAAATGTATAGTTTTATCTTTAAGCACTTGATAATCCTCATGGCCTTTTCCCGCAATCACAATTACGTCACCAGATCTTGCAATCTCAATTGCTCTTTTTATAGCCGCTCGCCTATTCTCTATAACTTCAAAATTATTTATTTCAATTCCTTTTACAATATCATTAATTATTTGCATTGGATCTTCAGTTCTTGGGTTATCTGAGGTAATTAATGAAATATCGCTTAAGTCGGTTCCAATCTTACCCATTATAGCTCTTTTTGTTTTATCACGATCTCCACCACAACCGAAAACACATATAAGTTTTCCTTTTGTAAATTCCCTAACAGTTTTAAGTATATTTTCTAAGCCATCTGGTGTATGTGCATAATCTAAAATAATTTCAAATCCCAAGTTATAGTTATTCACAACAAGCTCACAGCGTCCAAGCACCTGAACTTTCTGCAACGCTCCTTTAATTACAGTTATATCAACTCCTTGATTTAAGCAAACTGCAATAGAGCCAAGTGCATTATATATATTATAATTTCCTGGTATATTTAATTCAATATCAAAAGAATTTTCTTTATACCTCATTGTAAATTTGCTGCCCCTTGAATGCATTTCTATATCACTTGCCATAATATCCGCATTGTGATTTAATCCATAGCTTAATTTACTACTTGTAATTGAATTAAATGCCTTTTTGCCATATATATCGTCTATGTTAAATATCGATCGCATACTTGCCTTAAACAGCTTTAATTTAGCATTAAAATAATTTTCAAAGGTTTTGTGGAAATCTAAATGATCCTGAGTTAAATTTGTAAAAATACTATCACAGAACTCTATTCCGTATACTCTATCTAAACTTAAGGAGTGCGAAGATACCTCCATAACACAATACTCCACACCTGAATCTAACATTTGCTTAAAAAGTTCATGTAGCTCAAGTGATTCTGGAGTAGTTCTTTCTGTATGAATTTTATTATTGCAAATATAATTTGCTATAGTTCCAATAAGACCAACTTTGTACCCATTTCCTTCCAGAATAGCTTTAATCATAAAAACTGAAGTTGTTTTACCATTAGTACCAGTAACCCCTATCATTTTCATCTTGCGACTTGGATTATTATAGTAATTAGCTGCACTTATAGCCAATGCCTTCCTACTGTCCTCTACTTTAATCACCGTGCACTCTAAATTCGTATCTATATTTTTCTGACATACAATTGCAACTGCTCCATTTTCAATTGCACTTTGTATATATTTATGTCCATCAAGATTGTATCCTTCTATGCAAAAAAATACATCTCCTTCTTTAATTTTTCTTGAATCATATTGAATTGCATTAATATCGATATCAATATTACCCTTTATTAAATTAGAATTAATATTCTCCATAATTTCTCTTAACTTCATTTTATCACTCCCTTAATCATCATCTAATGTATGCTTGACTAAATTTGATTTTCTTTTTATTACTAACCTCTTTTTAAAATAGTATACATCTTAAAGCTAATTTAATAATAATTCTATTATTACCCTTTTACATTATAAATCCGACAGTTCAGAAATGCTGAGTCCTGTCGGTTTATATTACACGTTTCTATTTTATTATACACTATATTAGTCAGCCATAGTATCTAGATGAACTGTAATCGTAGTTCCCTTTTTCACTTCTTTGCCTTCTATGCTTTGATCGGAGGTTATTCCACTACCAATAAACTGGGCTTTTAGACCAAGACTATTTAAAAGTTTACTAGCCGCTTCTAAACTATTACCTTTAATGCTCGGAACCATAACCATGTTACCATCTTCTTTTTTAGTATCAGTATTCAAAATTATTTCAGTTCCTTCTTTAACTGTATATCCGGGTTTTGGATTCATATCGGTAATAACATCTCCAACTGAACTTGATTTTATCTTTAAACCGCTATCTTTTAATAATTTTTCTGCATCTGCCTTTTTAAGACCTCGTGCCTCAGGTACTATAATATCCTTAAGTAAACTTTTCCCAATTTGCTCACTAGAAGCATCTGACTTAAGTGATAAGTAATTGAAGATATCATTAAAAACTTGCTTCCCAACTACTGTTGCAATCTGTCCACCATAATAATTAGATGGATCTGGTTCATCAATATTAACTAATATTGTTACCTGAGGGTCATTTGCAGGTGCCATCCCAGCGAAAGATGAAACATATTTTTGTGGTGCATAACCAGGACCCGTAGTACTAATCTTTTGAGCAGTTCCAGTTTTTCCTGCAATATGGTAACCTGCAATAAATGCCTTCTTACCGCCACCATTTTCTACAACCTGTTCAAGATAACCTCGCAGCTGCTTCGCAGTTGCTGCGTCCACTATTTTTCTTTCATTGTAATTTGAATACGCTTCTAGAACTTTTCTATTGTTTGTTTCATCATAATCTACTATCTCTTTCATTACATGAGGAGTTATAAGCTTACCTCCATTTGCAATAGCATTAAATGCCGTTAAGTATTGCACACAAGACAAAGTATTACTTTGCCCGAATGATGTAACTGCTACATCAAGTGCAGTCATATTTTTTGTTTTTCTAATTATTCCAAGGGCCTCTCCATTTAAATCAATACCTGTTTTTTTACCAAACCCAAACAAAGAAATGTACTTATTAAGTTTTTCCGGTCCTAGTCTTCGACCAAGCTCCATAAATCCAACATTACAAGAGTTTTTTAATATATCTACAAAATTTTCTGCTCCATGACCGGTGGTTTTCCAACATTTTATTGTTCTACTTGCAACAACAGTACCACCACTGCAAAAAAATTTATCATCTTCCTTAACTAACCCTTCCTCCATGGCTGCAATAGACGTAAACACTTTAAAAATAGAGCCAGGCTCAAAAGTATCACTCACTGCCCTGTTTCTCCATACCTTTTGATTTTCATCGTAACTTTTGCTAAGATCCCAAGGGTCATTGGGGTTATAGTCAGGTTTATTTGCCATGCCCAATATTTCTCCATTTTTAGGATTCATTGCAACTATAGTAACAGCGTTTGCTTTGTTATCTATCATAGCTTGTGCTGCTGCTTTTTCACAAAAGAATTGAATCATCTGATCAACAGTAAGCACTACATCCTTGCCTTGTATAGGCTTTGTATAATCTGATATTGTATAAGGCAATTCTTCACTTTTTCTGTCAGTTTCGGAAATTTTTATCCCAGGTACCCCCGATAGGTATTTGTTATAATATAATTCAACACCAGTTAATCCATTTCCATCTGAATTGGTATGTCCTAGAACGCTTGCTAAGAAATTATTATTAGGATAATATCTTTGGGTATCTCCAGTAATAACAATTCCACGAAGATTATGTTTTTTTGAAAAGTCACTAATTTTGTCAGATGTATCCTTATCTATCCTTCTCTTTAAAATAGCTGCTCCAATAGGTTTTCCCTTTGAATTAGTTTTAGTTAAAATAGGTAAAACCTCATTTGATTTCATTCCTAGTATTTCAGCAAGTTTAGGTGCAATGTCGTTCATTGTTAGTTTGTTTTTTTTAACAGTTTCTCGTAATGAATTAAGATCTAAGTCTACCCTAAAAACATTTGCACTTATTGCCAATTCTTTTCCATTTCTGTCTAGGATTCGTCCCCTCTTTGGTGCAATACGGACATCACTCGTCCACTGTAGAATTGCTTTTACTTTAAAATCTTTTCCTTTAGATATCATTACGTAACTTAATCTGATAACTAATAAAATAAATAAAAGGAAAATCATGAAAAATACGACAATCATCCTTCGTTTGACTAATATCTTATCTCTATACTGTCCCCTTGCCAATTCATTTCCCCCTTGCTGTCTATCCACACTAAATAACAATTACAAATTGCTACCTAAAATATAATATTCTTTATTTTATTTACTACCTCATTACTTATTTTAATCCCAGTATTTTCATTTGTTTGTAAATTGTTTTTACTCAAATTTAAATATTGAATTTGACTAACCTTTGGTTTAACCATATGAAGTTTTGTCGTAGCTGTTTGTTCAATGTAGCTTATGTTCCTAAACTTAAGTAAATCTACCGAATATGAATCGTTTTCTTTACTTATCATGTCTATTTCATCTTTAGCTTTAAAATTTGCCTCTTGATAATTGTATATCATACAATACCTTCCAACAATAGTCATTCCAATAACAAATCCTATAGTAATGTTTAGTAGAACATTTTTCTTTCTTTTTATAATCCTTAGTTTCTTACTTCCCTCAACTTGTGTTCGTGATTTTTCTAAATCTTCATACTTTCTTTTCCTAAATGGTACTTCAGGTACTAAAACGGTATTTCCATCCATCTCAAACTTGTTTTTTTCTATTATCACTTTATTCACCCCACCATTTATTTAGAACTAAATTTTTTCAGCAACTCTTAATTTTGCACTTCTACTTCTTGAGTTTATTTCTAATTCTTCCTCTGTTGCTCTAATAGGTTTTCTACTTATAAGTTTTACAATCGGTGTTTTACCACACACACACATAGGTAACTCTTTTGGACATTTGCACGGATCTTCTAAACTTTTAAATTTAACTTTAACAATTCTATCTTCAAGTGACTGGAATGTAATTATCGCCATTCTTCCACCACTATTTAACCTATTTATTCCATCCTCAATTGCTTTATCGAGTATTTTTAATTCCCCGTTAACTTCAATTCTTATTCCCTGGAAAGTTCTTTTAGCTGGATGACCTCCATCTCTCTTAAACTTTGCGGGAATAGCTGCATCTATAACATTTACTAGTTCCAAAGTAGTATCAATTGATTTATCACGTCTTCTATCTACTATGAAATTAGCAATTCTTTTTGAAAATTTTTCTTCTCCATAGTTTCTTAATACATCTGCTATCTGATCCTCCTCGTAGTTATTTACTACGTCAAAAGCTGTTATTCCTTTACTTCTATCCATCCTCATATCGAGTTTGGCATCCCTCATATAGCTAAATCCACGTTCTGCATTATCTAATTGATATGACGATACCCCCAAATCCATAAAAATGCCATCTACTTTTTCTATCTTAAGTTTTTCAAGTATAACTTCAATGTTATAAAAATTATCATGTACATATGTAACATTGTTATATTCTTTGATTTTTTCCTTAGCAGCTTTTAATGCATCTTCGTCTTGGTCAATTCCAATTAATCGACCTTTAGGTGATAGTCTCTTTAAAATTTCTAATGAGTGGCCTGCACCTCCCAGTGTACAATCAACATAAATTCCATCTTCTTTAATATTTAGTGCATCAAGACACTCATTTAACAAAACTGATACGTGCTTAAATTCCATTTTTATCTCCTTTTATATACCTAATTCACTCATCTTTTCTGCTATCTCATCAAAATCAATATCTGATTCGTTATATTTATCCCATTTGTCCTTTGACCATATTTCTATTCTAGTGGATACTCCTATACTTACTATTTCCTTTTGTAGGCCAGCATATTCGCATAAATTTTGTGGTATCAAAGCTCTTCCTTGCTTATCAATTGTTATTTCATTAGCACCTGAAAAGAAAAAACGTACAAAAGCCCTAGCATCTTTACTAGTTAATGGTAATTTTTTTAATTTAATTTCCATTATTTCCCATTCAGCTTTTGTATAAATGTACAAACATCCGTCAAGGCCTTTAGTCAGTATGAAATCACTGCCTAATCCATCACGAAACTTGGTGGGAATAATCATTCTGTTTTTACTATCAATTGCATGTTGATATTCACCAATAAACATTTTATTCCCCCACTTAATAATCTTACTCCACTTTAATCCACTTTAATCCATTCTAACCCACTATTAAGTAATATTCTATAGAAAAACAAAAATTCCTTCTTATTTTATTATGTTATTAAATTTTTTTGAAATAATTATTAATTTTTCAAATCAATTAAACATACAGATTATTCCATTAGAACATATTAACTAAAATTACATTATTGCCTAAACATATATTTAAATTGAATCATTACTTAAATATACTTTCTTGATGTTGGTTCTCTTGAAATAGATTGGATTCTAGAGTATAATTTATAAGAAAATAATAATCTTAAACGCACGAAAGGAATGTACATATATATGAAGCTAGGAATTGTAGGTTTACCAAATGTAGGAAAAAGCACATTATTTAACGCTATAACAAAAGCAGGTGCTGAATCTGCTAACTATCCTTTTTGTACTATAGAACCAAATGTAGGAGTTGTTAGTGTCCCTGACAAAAGATTGGATGTACTCCAAGGTATTTATAATAGTAAAAAGATAATTCGTACCGCTATTGAATTTTACGATATAGCTGGCCTTGTAAAAGGAGCAAGCAAGGGCGAGGGTTTAGGTAATAAATTTCTATCTCACATTAGAGAAGTTGAGTCTATTGTTCATGTAGTAAGATGTTTTGAGGATGAAAATATTATACATGTAGATGGAAACGTCGATCCGACCCGTGATATAGATACTATTAATTTAGAACTTATTTTTTCTGACCTTGACGTATTAGAGCGCCGTATGGAAAGATCAGTAAAGCTTGTTCGTTCTGGTGATAAAACAGCCAAAATGGAATATTCCCTTATGGAAAGAATAAAGGATCACCTTGAATCGAACCTTCCAGTAAGGATATTAGAATTTAATGAAGAAGAAGATACCTTTGTAAATAGTCTTTTCTTAATTACTTCAAAACCAGTATTATATGCAGCAAATATTAGCGAAGATGATTTGATGTCTGGTAATAGCGAAAATGAAATGGTTAAAAAAGTTAAAGAATTTGCTAGCAATGAGAACTCAGAGGTAATTATAGTTTGCGCAAGACTTGAGGAAGAATTATCTTCTTTAGAAGACGAGGAAAAAATGGAGCTTCTAAAGGAATATGGTCTTACTGAAACGGGACTTGATAAACTTATTCACTCAAGTTATAGGCTACTTGGACTCATGAGCTATCTAACTGCAGGTCCTCAAGAAATAAGAGCTTGGACTATACACATTGGAACTAAAGCTCCAGCCGCCGCTGGAAAAATTCATTCAGATATAGAAAGAGGTTTTATAAGAGCCGAAATAGTGTCCTATGACAAATTAGTTGAATGTGGTAGTGAAGCAGTAGCTAAAGAAAAAGGGCAATATAGACTTGAAGGTAAAGAGTATATTATGCAAGATGGTGATGTAGTTAACTTTAGATTTAACGTTTAAAAAACACAGATACTATAACGAAAAGTATATATTGCTAAGGTTTGCTCAAACGCATCTTACGCACTATATACTTTTGTTAATATACCATGATAAAAATATCGTATCTAATAATTATTTTTTACTACTATATTTTTTTAGTTCCTTGTTAATAACTAACATAACCGAATCAAAGCTCATATCAGAATTTCCCATCAGTACCCTAATTGCATCATCAATAGAATTCATAGTATATATATGAAAGTTTCCATTTTTAATTTCTAGCTCAACTTCTTCATTCAAAACCAAATCTTCTGCATTAGATAAAGGTATTAATACTCCTTTGTCTTTTATTGTATCTAGTACTTTGCATGCGGCAAAGAAACCTTCTATTTTATGATTTACTCCACCTATAGGTTGAACTTCTCCAAATTGGTTTACAGAGCCTGTCATTGCAATGTTTTGTTTTATAGGTATTTTACTTAGTGCTGATAGCATACATAATATTTCTGCAACAGATGCACTGTCCCCATCTATTTTGCCGTAAATCTGTTCAAAACTCAAGTGAAAATCTACGGGTAACCTACTAAATCCACCATTGATAGTACTAATATACCCTTTTAAAATGTTGATAGATTTACTATGGATGCTACCACTTAGATTACTCTCTTGCTGGACATCTATAATATTACCTACTCCATTATAACAACAGCAGGTAATTTTTATTGGCTTACCAAAACTAAAATATCCTGTATCAATTACTGATAATCCATTTACTTGCCCAATTTTACTATCTTTAACGTCAATAAGCATTTTCTTTTCGGTATATTGATTTAAAATTTCCTTTTCCATAATATCTTTTGTGTAACCAACCTCAATTATATCCTCTTCACTAATTTCTTCCTTGTTTTCCTTATTAGCCTTATTACTAGCTAAGATTAATAACTTATTTATTTCATATTTATTATAATATATTTTATTTCTGCTCTGAGCCTTCCTAGATAGAATCTTTGCTACTCCTCTTATAGCACCTTTCGTAAGGAACTTAAAATTATTTTCACTACAGAGTTTATTTATTTCATATACCAAAGAATTTTTTAATTGCTTATCTATACTCTGTACTTGATTGCATTCTGCTTTTATGGTAAAAATTTTTCTAAAGTCTTCGTCATAATTATAAAGTAAATCATATGTCTGATAGTCCCCAATAAGAATTATCTTTACCTTAATTGGTACATGCTCAGGTTTTAAAGTGTTGTTTAAGGCAATAATCTCATAATGGTTACTATTACATGAAACATCTACCTCTCCAGTCAATAACGATTTTTTCAAATGATTATATGCCAAGGGATTACTTAATAAATTATTCATTCTAATTACCAAACACCCTTCATTTGCTTTGAGCATACTACCACTTTTTATAAATCCTATATCCGTAGAATAAACTCCCTTATGATTTTCATATTCTATATTTCCAAACAAGTTTGTAAGAGTTGGGTCCTGCTCAAAAATGACCGGTGAAATTAGATTTTCACTATTATCTACAATTACATTTACAACATGTTTGTATATAATTTCATTTATTTTTTCCTCATCCTCATCGTAATTTAAAGAATAATTGTCAATAAGTTTTTTTTCAATATCACTACATACTATATCAAAATAATTTTGTACGACTTCATCTTCCATAAACATATCTTTATATTCATCTTTTAAATCATACATTTCATTTTTGTAATATTTATCCATTATTTGTTTTATTTTATCTAAGTCCCTTACCTCAATATCCTTTAACTTCTCCAAAGTTTCCTTAGCTTTATCTTTTAACATTTTTGCCGTATCTAAAATATTTTCTTTTCTTTCCTTATTTAATGTATCATATTCATTTTCAGACATTTCTTTCCCATTACTTAAAGGAATGAATGTAAATCCGCTATTATTAGATTTTATATCAAATCCTTTCTCTTTAGCTGTATCAATCAGATTACCTATTAGTTCATTTCGTTCCTTTTGAATACCTTCTTGAATTTCTTCCTTCTCCTTGTTTGTAGAATTGTTATAAAACTGAAATGTGCACTCCAAATACTCATTCTGCATTTCTTCAAGTGCATCTTTTAGCTTATTACCACAACCATTGCTTACAAAAATAGGTCTAGGAGATTTTTCATCCTCATATAACACATAACAAATATCTTTTGGTTTACTTCTATTCTCAAAAATTTCATTTACATATTTCATAATATCTTTAAGTGACTCTTTTGAAAAATCGTCTATCAAATAAACATTAAAACCCTCTTTATCTATACTCATGGCAGTTTTAATATTTTCTATTACATCAAAATACTGTGGCATAGAATCTAAGGATTCACGTGCATTCATATCTTCAATATCAAACTCATATATAACATCTCTCGGAGTTAATTCCCTATTCATACTCCGCCTCCTTTCAATTCTTTATTATATTAATATTCTCAAATTAGACATTGGGGACAAATATCATCATTTAAATTCATTAATATTTTCCCCATCCGAAATATACAGTTTTAATACTTGAGTTAAATTACAACATAAGATATAATAGGTTTATTGAATTTTTATATTTTTATAATTTTTATAGTGAAGGAGTAATACTTATGGGATTAAAAGACAAAATTTCTAATAGTTATAGAGATGCTTATTTAAAAAAATATGGTGATAGACTAACTCAAGCGCAAGGTAGGGTTCTATCAATTAAAGTAGAAGAAAAAAATTATCTTAGAATATTTTATAAATTACTAGTAACCATCTTAGTAAAGGCCGACGGAAGTAAAGCTATTTCTAAATGTGTATTTAAAAAAAGTCGCTGGCTTAAAAAAGTCAACTTTATATCTGTGCTTCAAGGTCATTCCGTTATAGTTCAAGGAATGAAAGGCAAAAAAGGTAAAGAAAACAGTGCTCAAATTCAGATTGTAAATATCAGAAATATGACTACCAAAAAAGACTTAGTTCCAATGGAGGGTAGTACCTCTCCAAAGGTGCAAAGAGTAAGAGCTGATAAACATTTAAAATAAAAAAACAATATGACTTAGTCATATTGTTTTTTTATTTTAAATGTTTAGGTGATACTTGCAGTATTTTTAGGTAATGATTGCAGTAGCTTTAGCTAATGATTAATAGCACCGCAGGTGATAATTAATGCTTGTGCATTAAATATAAGTACAAACTATTTATAAAAGAAATAATACTTGAGAAAAATAGAATTATTAACCATTGTCCTGTTCCAAGAGGTATTGTATGAAATACATTCTGCAAAAATGGAATATACACTATGCAAAGCAGCATAATTACTGATATTCCTACAGCTCCAATTAGGTATAAATTTGTAAAAGGATTAATTTCAAATAAGGAGTGTTTTTCCGACCTACATTCAAATACATGTATAAGTTGAGATAAAACTAAAGTTCCAAGGGCTAATGTTCTACAAGCCTCGATACTCATACCATAATATTTGCCACCAATAAATGACAATATGGTGCATACACCAATTAGGCACCCACGAATGAGAATTTTTTCTGTAAGTCCTCTTGAAAATACGCTCTCATTCTTCCCTCTAGGTTTTTCAAACATAATGTCGCTATCTGCTGGATCAACTCCTAAAGCAATAGCTGGAAGTCCATCTGTTACTAAATTTACAAATAAAATTTGTATTGGAAGTAGCGGATTTTCAAGGTAGAATAATGAAGCCAAAAACATGGTAAGTACCTCCCCTAAATTACAGGATAATAAATACCTAATAAACTTTCTTATATTATTGTATATTACACGCCCCTCTTCAACTGCTGCAACAATAGTTGCGAAATTATCATCTAAAAGAATCATGGAAGCTGCCTCTTTAGTTACATCCGTTCCAGAGATTCCCATCGCGATCCCAATATCCGCTTCTTTTATAGCTGGGGCATCGTTGACTCCATCTCCAGTCATAGCTACAATATGCTTTTTATGTTTAAAAGCTTTTACAATCCTTAGCTTGTGTTTTGGACTTACTCTTGCAAATATTTTGAAATCATCAATTTTCTTATCTAACTGCTTATCATTTAATTTATCTAATTCATCTCCAGTTATAACCTCTTCTGGGGATTTACATATATCTAAATCTTTCCCAATAGCATAAGCTGTATTTTTGTGATCTCCGGTTATCATTATAGGTTTAATGCCAGCAATCTTACATTTTATAACTGCATCCTTTACTTCGCGCCTTGGAGGATCAATTATGCCTGCTACACCAACAAATATTAAATTAGTTTCTAAATTATCATTATGCATTATGCCATTCACTTTATAGGCACAAGCAATACACCTTAAAGCTTTATAAGACATAGTCTCCACAGCCCTTATTAGCGCTCTTTTATAGTTTGGAAGCATCGGTTGCACCTTTCCCTCAACTAATATATAATTGCAATTTTCAATAACTCGTTCTGGAGCACCCTTAACATAGCAAATTTCTTTATCATTTTCTTTCATAATTACGGACATAATTTTTCTTGTTGAGTTAAATGGTATTTCATATACACGTTTTGACTTATTCAAAAACTCTTGCAAATCCTTAGAATTCTTAAAAAATCCTTTAATTAATGCAGTTTCCGTAGGATCACCAAATAAACACTTTTCCATACTTTTTGAATTGAAATCGTAATTACAATCATTACAATATGTATAAGCTTTTTTCATCACTAAGTTGAAAGGAATTTTATCTTTATCAACATCATAAACATGTCCATCAAAATATAACGCTTTTATCGTCATATTATTTTCAGTTAAAGTCCCTGTTTTATCTGTACATATTACAGAAGTACAACCTAAGGTTTCAACTGCCGGCAATTTTCTAACAAGTGCATTCCTTTTAAGCATTCTAGATACTCCAAGAGCCAAAGCTACTGTAACAATAGCAGTTAACCCTTCTGGTATTGCAGCTACAGCAAGGCTTACTCCTAGTAAAAACATTTCATACTTGTCTTGTCCACGCCAAATCCCCATGAAAGTTACAACTAAACAGATTATTATACAAAGTATAACTAATATTTTTCCAAGATGCTCCAATCTTTCTTTTAATGGAGACTTCTCATTTTCAATACTATGAAGCATATTTGCAATTTTGCCCATTTCCGTACTCATGCCTGTGGCCATAACCTTTGCTTTACCTTTACCAGTAAGAATTATTGTTCCCATATAAATTTTATTATCCTTTGAATCTTCGCTTTTAGATACTCCAGCGGATTCTCCAGTGAGTAATGATTCATCAAGCATAATATTATTGCCCTCAGCCAAAATACAATCTGCTGGAATCCTATCCCCACTTTCTAGAATTACTAAATCACCTGGCACTAAATATATTGCATTCATTACCAGTATACTTCCATTTCTAATAACTTTAGCCGTAGGAGACGCAAGTTTGCTAAGTGCCTCAAGGGACCTCTCTGTTCTGTATTCCTGAATAAACCCTAGTATTCCATTCATTATAACTATAATAAATATAGTTATTGCATCTGCTTTCTCCCCCATAATCCCCGAGAGCACTGTTGCAACAATTAATATCCAAGTTATAAAGTCATTAAATTGTGAAAAGAATATTTGAAGAGCGGTTATCTTCTTTTTATTTTCTAATTTATTATATCCATATTTTTTAAGTCTCCCATCAGCATCTATTGTTGTAAGTCCTTTTGATAATGACTTACTATCATAGCCAAAGCCTCTTTGCTTATCTCCTTTTGTATTATCGTTTGACCTTTGTTCATTCATCACTAACACGACCCCCTTATACTTTTGTAAGAACAGGTAACATTTTGTAATTGTTACCTATTCTTCTAAGTTGCTATATTTTTTATTCTCTATTAATGTATGTGCTTGCTTACTTACATATGAAAAAAATATAATGTATTATTTTCATAATGGAACATTTAAGCAAATAACATTGGTTTTTTCTTTACAATATTGGTATTTGAATATAAAATAATATTAGTAATACTTGAAATTTATAATAATAAGAAAGGTAACACTAAATAATTATTACCTTCCTAAGACGAATACAAGGAGGCCATACGTGAAAAACATTATTTATATTACAGGACATAGAAATCCAGATACAGATTCTATTTGCGCTGCTATTTCCTATGCAGAGTTTAAAAATAAAACTGGAAAAATTCCTGCAATTCCTATAAGACTCGGAGAAATTAATCGTGAAACACAATTTATTCTTAATTACTTTAATGTTGATAAACCTGACCTCGTAACTACGGTTAGAACGCAGATTTCCGATTTAGACATCGATATCATAACTCCTATTTCACCAAATATTTCTTTAAAAATGGCATGGTCTATTATGAAAAAATATAATATTAAGACTCTACCTGTCATTGATGAAAATAAGAGATTAGCTGGCGTAGTTTCAGTTTCAAACCTTGCTTCAAACTATTTAGATATTTGGGACAACTCTATCCTTGCAAAAAGCAATACGCCCATTGAAAATATTTTAGACACTCTGTCAGCTACATATGTGTACAAGCCAGATGAACCCTTTAAAATAAGAGGAAAAATTATTATTGCAGCTATGCATCCTGAAAGCACAAAAGCTGTAGTTGAGGTTGGGGATATTGCCATTTGTGGAGATAGGGAGGATTCACAACAATTATTAATTAATTCAAAAATTTCTCTCATAGTAATTACAGGAAATCATTGTCCAACTGATGAAATACTTGAGCTTGCAAAAGCTCAAGGTTGTACAATAATACTAACCCCCTTTGACACTTTTACAGCTTCTAGATTAATAACACAAAGCATCCCTATCCATTATGTTATGTCTAGAAAAAATATTGTAAGTTTTAATACAGAAGATTTTATTGAAGATATCAAACCTATTATGATTGAGACTAGGTACAGAAGTTACCCAGTTATTGATGATGATGGTAAAGTTGTTGGTAGTGTATCAAGATTTCATCTAATATCAGAAAACAGAAAAAAAGTAATACTTGTAGATCATAATGAAAAATCCCAATCTGTATTAGGCCTTGAGGATTCTGATGTTTTAGAAATAATAGACCATCACAGAATTGCAGATGTGCAAACTGGTCAACCTATATATTTTAGAAATGAACCTGTAGGAAGCACTTCAACAATTGTAGCTTCTAGATTTTTTGAAAATGGAATAAATCCCTCGAAAAGTACAGCAGGACTTCTATGTGCAGCAATTATTTCTGACACATTACTTTTAAAGTCTCCTACTTCAACAATAGTCGATGAACTTACATTAAAAAAATTATCCGAAATTGCCAATTTAAATGTGGAAGAGTTTGCAAAAGAAATGTTTAAAGCAGGTACCTCTTTAGAAGGTAAAACTGCTGAGGAAATTTTCTATCAAGACTTTAAGACCTTTACACTTAGCAACTTCAAGGTGGGAGTATCCCAAATAGGTACAATGTATATTGAAGGATTCGACCCACTGAAAAAAGATATAATAGACTTAATGAATAAAATATCAAAAGAAAACGGTTTTTCTCTAATTATACTAATGCTAACTGATATATTAAATGGCGGTTCAGTATTAATAGCTGCAGGGGAACATAGTGACATCATCCCTAAAACATTTAATGTCACTATGGATGAAAATGGTGTGTATATCCCTGGTCTTGTTTCAAGAAAAAAACAAGTTATACCACCTATTACAATTGCATTAAGTAAATTAAGTTAAAAAAATAAAGCATATATTTTAATTAATATATGCTTTATTTTCGTAAATTATTAGCCATTTGCCACATTTCATCGGCAGTTTTTAAAGTAGTAGAACTAAGTTGAAACGCTCTCTGCGTCACAAGCATTTCCGTCATTTCTGTTGCAACATCAACATTTGATTGTTCTATATACCCTTGCATAACAGAATAATCTTTACTATCCACAATAGTTGCACCTTGCTTTGGCTTAAATAAATTATCTCCTACAGCAACCATCGAATTATCACCTATAACATCTGAAATTTTTACTTTTCCCACATTTATTTCTGCATTGCCCTGTTTTATACTCACAACACCATCCGAACTTACATGAAAATTGTTCCTATCAAATTTATAAGGGCCATTCACTTTATTAATATTATTTCCATTCCCATCAACTATACTTAACCTATTTCCACTTCCGTCAACTATAGTTCCATTTGCATCTGTAAGAAAATTACCGGCTCTTGTATAAGCCTTGCTATTATCCGGCTGAATCACTTCAAAATAACCGCTACCATCTACAGCCAAATCAGTTGTTAGGCCTGTCTGGACGAGCTGACCTTGCGAATTATCCCTTGTCCATTCTCCTACTCGAGCTCCTGTACCATTTTGCAATACTGTTTTTCCAGTAGCACTCGCCGATACTGGATAACCCTTTCTATCAAGTGACTCGTATACTAGATCTTTAAAACTTGCATCAATCTTTTTATACCCATTAGTATTAACATTTGCAATATTATTGGATATTGCATCTAACTTTTCTTGTTGGGCTATCATGGTACTTTGAGCATTCCATAAAAGTCTTAACATTTTGTCCGTGCCTCCTCACTTAAATATTTTATCTAACAGTACCTACTTCGTTTACAGCTTTTCCTAAAGTCTCATCAATAGCTTGGATAACCTTTTGATTACTTTCAAAATTTCTAGTAATTGTCATCATATTAACCATTTCAGCTGTAACATTAACATTAGATTTTTCTAGTTCGCCTTGTTTAACAATAACATTTGCATTCTGCATCGGACTTGCTCCATCAAATAGATTATCTCCCACCTTTTTTAAGGTCTTATAATCTTTAAAATCCACTAGATCCATTTTATATTGTGCTACACCATTAACTGAAACATTTCCGTTATCATCAACTTGTAGTTTACCATCCCCCACATTTATTGGTCCTATTGCATTAGTTGTTTTACTTTTTCCTAAAACTTTATCTCCGCTATCTGTTACCAAATACCCTTTTCCGTCAATATGAAAATTACCGCTTCTGGTATAATAATTTTTAGTTGTAATGCCATTATCTCTTTGTACTGTAAAAAATCCTCTTCCGTCTATTGCAAAATCTGTTGGTTTATCAGTTGTTTGTAAAAGCCCTTGTCCAAAATATGTATTTAAATCATCTATTTTACTTCCCATACTCAATGAACCAATAACATTTTTAGTATTTTTACCGTTTACAATTTTATCATAATTTTGTATTAATACATCATCGAAAGTCTTAATAGAAAGGTTATCGCTTTTGAAGCCCGTTGTACTCGCATTTGCTATATTGTTAGTTACAGTGCTTTGCTTCGCCTCACCTGTTATGAGCCCTGTGACTGCAGTATATAGACCTCTAATCATTTTCCCACATCCTTATTAGTTATTACTGGCATTTCATCAGGGTAGTGCATACCATACCCTCTGGCCTTAATTTCAATATTACCTTTACTCATTTCATAATTTATCTGGGCACCACTTACTAAAATGCAAGCCAAAATCATACCTATTCCTATACCAATTAGAAGTTTTCTATCACTTAAAAAGTCTATTATTTTTTTTATCTTATATATAAATCCTTTATTAATAGTACTTCCCCCTTACCTAAATGAAGCATTTCTGAAATTTTGTCTGTTGACATTCCTTCACTAAATAACCTTTTAATCTCCTTAACCTTTGCACTACTTTCATTACTAGTTTCATCGATATTACCCGTATTACCTTGTTCATCTAAAACCAATTCGTCCTTAAAGTATTGCCTTTTATCATCTTCAACAATATCATCCTTCAGATCTTGATTCGCTTCATCAACAACAATCTGCTCTTGCTGAGGTTCTTCTATAATAGTTTTATTATTCTTTTCCATAATTTCTTTCATATCCATAATTTCTTTCATATCCATAATCTCACTTTGTAGCTTTAAAATACCCTCAGAAAACTCTCGCCTTAGTTCTCCTATTTCAATATCATAATCTTGAATATTTCCCATAGCATTCCCTAACATTCCATTAAAGGACTTACTCTGTTTTTTTATAGCTAAGACATTTAATATTATAAGAATTAGTCCTACAAAAATTAACAAACCTGTCATATAATCCACTCCAAATTTCATAAATTAAATCATCTACACTAATATCTCTAGTTTATATCATATTTAAGTTTTACTAAAGCTTTTCTTAGGTTTACAAGGGCCCTGCTGTGAAGCTGACAAACTCGTGATTCAGATACGCTCAAAATATTGCCTATTTCCTTTAATGTAAAACCCTCGTAATAATACAGTGTTAAAACCATTTTATCCTTTTCTTTAAGGTTTTCAAGTCCTAATGCTAAATATTCAATTTGTTCTTTTTCTTCTAAAGCTCTCTCTGGGCTTGGACTCCTGTCATCTTTAATTGTACCACTAAGTGGCATATCATCATCGTCTGAAAATATTAAATCCTCAAGCGATACTATTGATATATAATTGATATTGTTCTCAATACCCGCTACCTCATTAATTGTAATTCCGAGTTCCTTTGCGATTTCATGGTTTATTGGTTCTCTATAGAGACGTTTCTGTAATCTCTCAATAGCCTCATTATATCTATTAAGCTTGTCCATAGCACCTTTTGATATGGGACTCTTCCGCCTAAGTTCATCAATCATAGCACCTTTTATTCTTATTGATGCATAACTTGAAAATTTCATGCCTTTTGTTGAATCATATTTACCTAAAGCATCCATAAGTCCCAGCATACCATAACTAATTAAATCTTCATATTCAACATATTTAGTTTTTCCAATTATTACTCTAGATGCAATATATTTAACTAAAGGTATATGTTTTTTTACAAATTCCTCACGTACATTAGCTGCTTTAGCCATGGACATATGACGCCTCCCTAATTTTTTTTCATTTGTTCTCTCATAAGTTGAAATATAAATTTAATAATTGTTTCGCGAGTTATGTTGTCTAATGATTCAAAGCTAAGTCCACAAATAAATCTACCTTCATCATCTTTTATAATCCTCATAACCTTTCCCACTATAAATATGTCTTCATCGTTAACATTTAATGACACTAAAAGGAAATCATTAAGCTTTACCTGCTCGTGTACCTTAACCTTCATGCCACTTCCACTTAAATCTACTAGTATACCTTTTAAATATTGACTCTCATCTATTGTACTTGGTTTAGTATTTTGCTCACTCTTAAGATTTTTATATTTAACATATTTTATTAATTGTACTCTTACATATTTTCTTCTCTGTATTTTTTTGATTTCCTTAGGATTTGCTATAAGCAAAATAGGTATATTCTCAAATTTACGTCCTAAAACTACAGATTTAAATTTATAAAGATTTTCCTCTTCATAATAAATTACATCTATTATAGCTCCCTTTGACAATGGAACATATTCACCTGAATTTATAGGAATACTTATTGCTATGTAGTCCTCTGTTATATCTTGTATATTGCTAACAAAATATTTTTCATCAATCAGTATTTCTAATTTTTTATTTAACTTAAAATCAACTTTAATCACTACCCCAACCCCTTATGAGAAAATGCTGAAAATCTTCTTAAATAAGCCCTCTACTCCCATACCATTTACCTTAACCTTCATACCTTCAATTTTACCTGCAATTCTATTTATATCCTTTGCCGCCTCAGAATTTGGATAACTAACAATCACAGGTTGTTGAGCTCTTACTGCATAAGATAATTTCTTATCTTCACTAATCTTACCTAAATATTCAAGTTTCATATGAAGAAATTTGGTAACAGCACTATCAAATTTATGAAATGTTAAATCGGCTTCATTATTATCTAAGGATCTATTTATTATAACTTTGGCAGAATTTTTAATATTAAAATGTTTAACAGCCTTTAGCAAACTATATGCATCTGTGAGTGATGTAGGTTCCGGTGTTGTTACTATTACTAAATCCTCACAACAAGCAATAAATCCCAAAACACTTTTATTAACACCCGCCCCAGTATCCATTATAATATAATCAAGTCCTGTTAACGAAGTAAGTTTGTTTAAAAATATATCCCTTTGAATTTCTGTTAAATCTTCAACTCTTGTAAGGGCAGATCCACCTGGAAGAAGTTTAACTCCAAAAGGACCAGTTAAAACTACATCCTCAATCTCTTTACCTTTACTTATAACATCAAACACATTATATCTTGACGAACATCCCATTAAAATATCATCATTTCCCATTCCTATATCTGCATCAAAAATCATAACCTTTTTACCCATCTTTTGAAGTGCAATAGATACATTAACTACTATATTGCTTTTACCTACTCCACCTTTACCAGAGGTAACAGTTATTATTCTAGGCTTACTAGTAGGCAATGTTTTCTCACTATTATTTACTGCCATTTGTCTTAACCTTTGCGCTTGATCTAGCATATAGTATCCTCTCCTAATATAAGACTAACAATTTTATCTGCAGATAACTCTTTAATATCATCTGGAACATTTTGACCAGTTGACACAAAACTAAGCGGTACTTGTGCTATTTCTAATATATTAAGAATGGAACCATAAGTGGATGTTTCATCTAATTTAGTCACTATTATACTATTATAATGCAAAATCTGATATCCTTCAATAATATATTTAACGTCTTTGTTCTTAGTAGTAGCACTTAGGACTAAATGAATATTTTCGGTATCAGCTTTTTCAACAAATGTTCGAAGTTCAGCGATTTGCATTCTATTTTTACTACTTCTTCCTGTAGTATCAATTAATATTACCTGGCATTCACTCATGCTTTCAATTGATTTTTCCATGTCATTCGTATTGTATACAACTTTAAAAGATATGTTCATAATATCCGCATAAGTTTTAAGTTGCTCTACTGCACCGATCCTGTAAGTATCAACAGTAATTAATCCTACTTTCTTTTTCTCAACAAGTGCTAGCCTTCCTGCAAGTTTTGCAATAGTTGTAGTTTTCCCTACACCAGTTGGGCCTACAAGCACTATTCTGCCCTCCAATTTTGGAATTGTCACATGAATCATTTCTTTTAAAACAATTTTAAGTTTTTCATATTCCTCCATATCAAGTTCAGTGTTTTTTATCTTAAATATAATATTCTTAATAATTTCACTATCTACATCATTCTCTTCTAATATTTTTTCTATGTCACTTTTTTTATTATCAGAAGTTATAGTCCCACTTGCAAGCTCACTAATCATTGTTTTCATTTTCATCATTTCACTCATTAAATCAACTGATGAATTATTAATGCTTATTTCGCTCTTCTCCTGCGCATTTCTTATTTCTTTAGGTAGTACATTATTTTTAATTTCCTTTTCATGTTCTACAACTTTTCTAATTGCTTCAAAACTACTTACTACATTTTCCTCCGGCTCATTTGCCTGATTTTCAACTGCTGCTGTTACTTCTATAATTTTTTTAGAAAATAGTCCTTTAATTCCTGGTTTTCGAATTTTTCTTTGACTCATAATTACAGCGTTTGTTCCTAATTCATATCTTATTCTTGTCATGGCCTCGTTCATGTTATTAACTATATACCTCTTTATAATCATTGTAGAGTCACAACTCCTTCAGTTTTGATCTCAACTTCATTTGGTATCTCGTTAAGAGAAAGCACGAAAACGCTAGGAAATACCATTTCAATTAGCCGCCTAAATGCCGGTCTTATTTTTGGAGAAACTAAAATGACAGGTTGGTTATTGTGAAAATAAATTGTATTAATATTACTCTTAATAGAATTTAATATTTTCCCTGTGGTTTCTGGATCTACTGCTGGAAAAGAGCCTTGTATAGATTTTTGAATATTACTTGAGATAATATTTTCAACTTCAGGTGCTAGCGTTATTATAGTAATACTTCCATTCTCATCTGTTAATCCATTACAAATACTTCTTCCTAGTGAAAAACGTACATACTCTGTTAATACTTCTGTATCCTTAGTTATTCTAGCATTATCTGCTAGTGACTCAAGTATTGTTACCATATCCTTAATTGCAACTTTTTCTTTAAGCAGACTCTGAAGAACCTTCTGAACTTCACCAATAGTCATAAGATCTGGTATTAATTCCTCAACTACGGTATTGTATTTTTCTTTTACAGAATCTATTAGTAATTTTGTTTCTTGCCTACCTAATAACTCAAAAGCATGATTTTTAATAGTCTCCGTTAAATGAGTTACCATTACGGTAGTTGGGTCAACCACTGTTAATCCTTTAATTTCAGCGTCTTCTCTTTGATCATTATTAATCCATACTGCAGGTAGTCCAAAGGTTGGTTCAATAGTATTTATACCTTGAATAGTTATATCCTCAGAACTTGGGTCAATGCATAGTAACATACTAGGCATTAACTCACCTTTAATTATTACAGTACCACGAATTTTAACTACATATTCATTTGTTTTAAGTTGCAGATTATCCTTAATTCTAATTGGCTGAACAACAATTCCCATCTCTAGAGCACATTGCCTCCTTACAGATGCAATCCTTTGTAATAAATCTCCTCCTGTAGCTTCATCTGCTAGTGGAATTAATCCATATCCTATTTCTATTTCCATAGGTTCCACAGAAATAAGATTCATTACATTTTCTGGTTCTCTATTTTCTGTATCATAATTTTCTTGCTCCATGCTTTCTATTTTAATAATTTTTTGATCTTTCTCGTCTTTGTTAAGGAAATAAGCACTTGTTGCCAAACCAACAGCTAGTAAAATAAAAACGAGATAAGGCATACCTGGTATCGCAGCCAAAACCAATGCTACAACTGCAGCCAGCGCGATAACCTTTGGAAATGCAGTAAGCTGCGAAGTTATTTGACTTCCTAAATTCACATTGCTACCGGACCTTGTAACCAAAATACCAGAAGCAGTTGATATTAGAAGAGCCGGAATTTGGCTTACAAGGCCATCGCCTACTGTAAGGCGTACATAAGTAGTTGCCGCCGTTGCTATTGGCATTTGAAGCATTACAACCCCAATGATTATTCCACCAAAAATATTAATTATAGTGATAATAATACCTGCTATTGCATCTCCTTTTACAAATTTTGAAGCTCCATCCATAGCTCCATAAAAACTAGCTTCATCTTGCAATTTTGTTCTTCTCTCTCTTGCCTGTTCTTCGGTTATAACACCTGCATTCAAATCAGCATCAATACTCATTTGTTTACCTGGCATTGCGTCTAGTGTAAATCTAGCAGAAACTTCAGAAACACGACCTGCACCATTCGTAATAACTACAAATTGTATAATGATTATTATTAAGAATATAATTATTCCAACAACATAATTACCACCAACAACAAATTCACCAAAAGCTTCAATTATATTGCCTGCATAAGCCTGAGTTAATACAAGTCTTGTGGAGGAAATATTTAATGCTAATCTCAAAAGTGTTGTAATAAGAAGCAATGTTGGAAATACCGAAAATTGCAAAACTTCTGTTGTGAACATTGTTAATAGTAAAATTATAACTGCGAGGGTTATATTTAATGCAATTATTACATCAAGAAGCGCTGGTGGTAATGGGATAATTATCATTAAAACTATCGCTATTACACCAAAGGCAACTAAAACATCCAAATTATTTTTAATGTTAAATTTTGCTTTCTCAGCCACAAATATCATCCTTTACGTTTTTTTCTTCATTTTGTATACCAATGCTAATATTTCTGCCACAACTTGGTACATATCAGTTGGAATTTCTGAGCCTACCTCTAATTCCTTATATATTAACCTTGCTAAAGGTTTATTTTCAATAATCGGGATATCATTCTCGCTTGCAACCTCTTTTATTTTTATAGCCACATTATCTGCACCAATAGCCACAACTATAGGGGCACCTTCCCCTCCTTGCTCATACTTAATAGCAATAGCTAAATGAGTAGGGTTTGTAATTACAACCGTTGCATCAGGTACGTCTTGCATCATTCTACTTGATGCCATTTCTCTTTGTTTCTGCCTGATTTTTGATTTAATTTGAGGATCTCCTTCTTGTTGCTTGTATTCTTCTTTAATTTCCTGCATACTCATTTTTAGTTCTTTGTTATGTTTGTATTTCTGATAAGCAAAATCAATTATAGCTATTATTAGCATAACTATGCTTATTTTTAAAAATATATCTACTACTAAACCTCCAAATACTCCTAAAATCGCTTCTATTTTCAAGCTTCCATAGGTCATTATTTCTAAATAATTATTTTTAACAAAATCATATGCTATATAAGATATAGTGGTTATTATAGCTAAATTTTTAAGCAAATCCACAACTGATCTCATAGAAAAAATTTTCTTAAATCCACTTATAGGATTTAATTTTTTAAAATCTGGTTTAAGTGGTTCACTTGTAAAGATAAAACCAGATTGCATTAAGCTTGCAACAATCCCCATAATCATAATAGGAACTACTATTGGTAAAATAAGAAGCCCAAATTTCGTAAGTGATACAAGAAGCACCGTTTTAAAAGTATACTCAGTAAGCGTGAATGTTAAATAATTGTTTAAGAAAATAATTAATACACTTTTTAAATTGTCCAAAGTATATGCTCCGAGAGTTATCATTAGAAGCGTTACTGTTAGCAATGTAAATGTAGAAGATAGTTCCTTACTTTTTGCAACTTGTCCCTTTTTCTTTGATTCACTTTTCTTTTTTGGAGTAGCCTCTTCGGTTTTCTCACCACTATCTGACGAGACAAAAATAAGTAGGGGGATAACCTTGTAAAAACCTTTAATTATATCTGGCATAGTATAAAAAGAATTTACTATTAAATTTATAGCAGCCGGTAATACTAAAGCAAAACAACTTAGTCCTATTAGTATTTTTATTGGCATACCTAAAATCATAACATTTAACTGTGGCACTGTTCTTGATACTAGTCCCATACTTAAATCTGTTATAAGAATTATTAAAATAATTGGTATTGCTATTTTTAATCCAAGTGTGAAAAATTCTATAAAAATTTTAACCATCATCATAGCCGTTCCTTGCGTAAGAATAAATTTCCCGATTTCAACATCGTTAAAAGAATCAATGATCGCTCTTATTAGCATATGGTGACCATCCACAACAAAAAACATAACTAAACTCACTCTATAAAGTAGATTCCCAAGCAAAGTAACGTTCTCATTAGATACAGGGTCAAACATACTCATCATAGAAAATCCAATCTGAAAATCCATAAGTTGCCCAGCCATTTGTGCTGAGAAAAAGCAAAATTTTGTTATGTAACCAAGTAGTAACCCTGTAACAACCTCAGATATAGAAAATATTATAAGCGTTGAATTAGTAGTAATTAAATTCACATTTTCATAATTAACACCTGGCATAATGAGAAAAGTGAAAATAAGACAAAATCCAATTTTAACCATGGCAGGAGCAGACTTAGGAAAGAAAACTGGAATACCTATAAAAAATGATGCTACTCTTAGAAGAACCATGATAAAACCTAAATAATAAGCAGTATTAGTCAATGTTATTCCACCTAACCTCCCATATTAGCAATAAGTGCAAAAATTCTTGTTGTAAAATCAATCATTATGTGAAGCATCCAACTACCCATTAATAACCCAATTAGTCCTGCTGCTACTAATTTTGGCACAAAGGTTAATGTTTGCTCTTGGATTTGGGTAGTAGCTTGAAATATACTTATTATTAGCCCCACTAAAGTCGCTACAAGTAGAATAGGCGCAGATACTAGCATTGCAGTGGTAATAGCATCTTTTACTATAGTTAACACAATATTCTCAGTCATTTAATTCACCTCAACTAAAACTCATAATCAAAGATTTTACCAGTAGATTCCATCCATCAACCATAATGAATAATAATAATTTAAAAGGAAGAGAAATCATAACTGGTGGTAACATCATCATACCCATAGCCATAAGAATACTACCCGTGACAATATCTATTATAATAAACGGTATAAATAACAAAAATCCCATTTCAAAAGATCGCCTTAATTCACTTATTATAAAAGACGGAATCACCGCATATAAAGGCACATTATCATAAGTAAGTTTAGGTTTTCCATTTGTTAGTACTACTTTACCTTTTGAATCAACCTGATTTTTAACTGTATTCTGTAACTTTCCCACATCTAAAAAAAGTTTTAAATCCTTCGCTCTTGTTTGTCTTAACATAAAATCTCTCAAGGGCTTGGCCCCTGTATCTATAGCAACTTGCTGAGTCATTTTATTGTTAAGATATGGCGTTATTGCCTCAGTATTTATTTTTGTAAAGGTTGGTGCCATTGTAAAAAATGTTAGAAATAGTGCTAATCCAATTATAACCTCTTTAGGTACTGCTTGTTGAATACCTATAGCACTCTTAAATAATGATAACACTATAATTATTCTAACAAAACTAGTAGTCATTATGATAATTGAAGGTAATAGGGTAAGTACTGTAAGAAGCATTAAAAGCTTAATATTATCAACATATTCCTTAGGTGTATTGGCATTATCAACTGAGATATTAATTTTAGGTATTGGTAGTGTTGTGGCATTTACTACTTTTATTGTAGCTATACCTATTATTACAATTACCAAAGCAAGAATAAACAAGTTTTTATTTTTTCTTTTCATCTTTAACTTCCTTCTTCAGAATATGTTTTTTAAATAGTTCCTTCATGTCATCATATTGAGGTAGCTCTTTAATATTTTCAATATGATGGATCTCTTCCCTTGGCAATTCAAATAAAATATTAATCTCCTTTGAACTAGATGATACCGCATATGCTTTATCACCAATTTTTACAACAACAATGCTATTTTCCTTAGATATTGCAATTCTATCTAATACCTTCATATATCTACCATCTTGTAGTTTTCGAAGTTTACTACCACCATATCGTAATGATAAATATAATAAAAGTAATGTGAATGGCAAAAATATTATAATCTTAAAAATTAATAACCAAAATTGACCATCAATCATTTTATCACCTACTTATTACAATGTTATTAATATAAATGTGCAAAATTTGTCCTTTTGTTAAAACTGGATTTATTCTAGCTATTAGCTCACTTTTTATTGTAACAATACCTGTAGTTGTAAAGTCTGTATTTCTCTTTGACCTAAGATAGGTATTAATTATATCTCTTATAACTGGTTTTTCTGTTTCTAGCTCTGCAGCTAACTTTGCATTTTCCTCATAGCCAACAAAAACCGTTGTCTTAAGATACAATAGACCACCATCGTCTACAAGATTTACTAATAATTCATCTAAGTCGTAGGTCGCCTCTGTAACTGAGGCAGTCTTAGTGGTTTTAGAAGTTGTGGTTGTTGATTTGCTACTAAGAAAATACATAGCCCCAAAGGCAACGCCACCAACCACAATTAATAATAATAAAATTATTATAACCATCTTAGATCCACTCTTTTCTTTAGGTTTCTCACTCATTTTGTATTTGCCTCCTTTCCATTTGCAACAATTAAAATATTCACTCTTCTATTTAGAGCTCTGCTTTTATCATTACTATTCGCTGCAATAGGTTTGTATTGTCCATAAGCTACAGAACTAAACCTCTCAGGATGTCCCTCACCCTTACTTGCTACAAAATATTCAAGTACTGAAAGTGCTCTATCAGAAGATAATTGCCAATTATTTTTATAATTAGTGTTACCAATTGGTACATTATCAGTATGACCCTCTATTACAATATCATTGGGAAGCGTAGAAATAAGCGCATTTATTGAATTTAAGACTGGTTTACTCTTATCCAAAATGTCTGCTTTTCCACTCGTAAATATAATATTCTCTCTAAGTTGAAGTATAACTCCTCTATTGTCAGTTTTTATTACAACTGTGGTTCCTAATTTTTTATCTTTTATAAAGCTTTGAACCTTTTTATAAATATCCTCTGTATTAATATTAGGTGTAGCTGCGAGTTGTGCTTGCCTAACTAATGATGCCCCTCCACTTTTTGCACTTAAGTCTACTACACTCTTTCCACTCTCGCTATTTAATATGGCTTGAAGAGAAATTGCATTTTGTTTGAACTTAGAAGCATTCATCATGGAAATAGAATATAATAATACGAAAAATGTTAGAAGAAGTGTCATGGTATCAGAAAAAATTTCTTGCCAAGCATCTGTTCGGATTTCTTCATGGACACGTTTTTTCCTAGACATTTTCTGTCACCCCAGATTCTTTAGCTTCATCTTTAATAAATTTAACTCTTCCTTCTGTTGATAAATAAGAGATTAATTTTTCTTCAATAATTCTTGGATTTACTCCTGATTGAATTGCAAGTATTCCCTCAATCATCATTTCTTGGCTATTTACTTCTATAGTTGATTTATATTTTAAATTTTGAGACATAGGAATTAATATTAAGTATGCCAGCAATGCGCCATAAAATGTAGTTATTAATGCTTTCCCCATACCAGATGCTATTGCTGAGGAATCAGTTAAGTTTGCAAGCATTTGAATAAGTCCTATAAGGGTACCAATCATACCAAACGCAGGTGCATAAGCTGCCCATGATTTTAACATATTAGAACCATCAGCATGACGCCTCTCCATTTCCCCTATTTCCAGTTCCATAATCTCCTTTATGGATTCAGGGTCAAATCCATCAACCACCATTTGAAGTCCTTTTTTCAAAAAATCATTATTTAATACTTCAATTTCATCTTCAAGTGATAAAAGCCCCTCTTTTCTTGCCTTTTTAGATAACTTTTTAAAAATAATAATAAGCTCTGTTCTAGATGATGTACTTTCTTTAAACGACTGAGCAATAACCATCATAAATCTCTTCATCTCAGAAAATGGGTAAGCTATAATCAATGCAGCAAAGGATCCCCCTACTGTAATTGCTATTGAAGCAGGGTCATAAAATATTGATAAGCTTGTTCCACCTGATGACATACCCCAGAACGTAAGCCCAAACCCTGCTACAATACCAACACTGGTCAAAATATCCTGTTTTTTCATGCAATTGCCCCCTAAAACTCCCCAGCAAATATCTTCTTCTTATACCTTACTATCTTTTCAATTACTTCCTCTGTATCCTCAATCACAATGTACTTTTTCCCATTTAATAAAGTTATTAATGTTTCCGGCATCATTTCTATTTTTTCAATAACCTCAGCATTTAGTATAAACTCTTTTTTATCAAAACCAGTAAGTCTTATCATGGGCCCCTCCTATGATTTTCTCTTTACTTTAATCCAAAATGAATTTGGTAAATCTCAAATACTAAAGGTATTTGAGACTTACTACAAATTTCACTTAAATATCTATATCTTTATACTATCTCTTAAGACCTATTATATCCTGTAATATTTCATCACCTGTGGTAATAGTCTTCCCCATTGCCTGAAATGCTCTACTTGCAACTATCATATCAGTAAACTGCTCAGATAAATCAACATTTGACATTTCAAGCATTCCTTCTTGCATATCGCCATACCCTTTACTATTGTCTACATCTGTAGCAGCTCCCAGTCCTGTTCTAACTACAGCGTCTCCTGAATTAGATGTACTTGTATACTCATTATCGCCACTTTTAAGTAATCCTGCTGGGTTCTTAAATGATGCCATAGCGATTTGTCCAATTGCTGATACCTTACCATTCGATAAAACAGCCTTAATAACTCCATCTTTTTCTATAGAAAAGGTTGTGACCCTAGTTGCTGTACCATCCACATCTACTGTATCAGGTATTGACAATGGAATAAGATTAGCGCCATCTGCTACAGTATTCGTTGCATTTGCATCTACATATTTTACAGTAGTTGTACCATCATTATTATTAAGAATACTTCCCCCTATAGCATAACCCAAAACTCTTTTACCATCTGATGTTAACAAATGACCAGCATCATCTAGTGCTAAAGCTCCATCTCTTGTGTATGAAATCTCAGCTCCATCAGCATCAGTAATTTTATTCGTAACACCACTATTCACTACTGGTAACACATCACTTGCTCCTTTGGCAACCATTAAATACCCTTCTCCATCCACAGCAACATCTAGATTCCTAGATGTTGGTTGCATCATGCCCTGGGATACTATTGTATCTATTCCCGCAACTTTCACTCCGAGTCCTACCTGCTCAGGATTAATTCCCCCTTCATTTGTTGATGATGCAGATGCAGCAGACATACTTTGACTTACCATATCTTCAAATCTAATTCTTGAGCTTTTAAAAGCTGTAGTTCCAACGTTTGCTATGTTATTTGCTATAATGTCTAATTTTGTCTGATTTACCTTCATTCCACTTATACCAGCATATAATGATCTTAACATAATAATACCCCCATTTTTTTAGTAATCACTTTGCTTCTGTCATTCCACAAAGTTAAGCTCCCTATAAGGTCCAGCTTATATCATAACTACACTATCTATATTTGTTATTATGTTTCCTGTGCTTTGATTTTTATTCATCGCTGTAATTACAGTCTTATTTTTAATATTTGTAATTAAAGCCATATCCTTATATAATATTAAGGATTGTTTAGCACCTTTGCTGTCCGCCATATTTATTCCATCGTTAATTTTCTTCATATCAGTATCATCCAAGTTTATATTTCTACTACTAAGCCTTTGCGCTGCATGAGAGGATATAGTAAAACATTCTTCTTTTTTCACTTGTTTATCTAATACTTTATTAAAGCTATTTCCATCTTTATTAACTTTTAAATTTTTGTTTTGCAAACCAACGCTGGAATACCCAGTTAAGTCTGCTGTTGAATACAACTTGCCATTTACTACTCTGTAAGACATATTTAAACATCACCCATATTCTTAATCAGTTATCTTTTTATCCTATTTTTGAAATATCATCATAACTTATATCCTTAGTGACGTCTGTTCCATTTTCTTGATAAGATATAGTTAAGTTAGTTCCACCTGTAGCTTTAGTAACACTTTTAACTGTTCCTGTATAAATTTTTCCATCGGTTAAAGCGGTAGTAGTAACTTGTTTACCCATTAAAGTAATAGCTGAAGAAAATGCCATATTAGCATTTGTAGTATTTGATGTAGCATCCGGTACATCTATAACATCTGATAAAGTATCAGCCGGAAAATCTTTTGTAGTACCATCTGTCATTTTTACTGCCATATATGTTGTACCTGAGTCTTTATAAACAGCCTGTACAGTACCACCATATTGAACTCCTTTATTATCGTAACTATCGAAAGCTACCATCTTACCCACAAGTGAAGTTGCATTTCCAAAAGTCATAGTGTTATTTAAATTAGACATTTGTTCTAGAGACGAAAATTGTGCCATTTGAGATACATATTCAGTACCATCTTTAGCCGCCGTCGGATCTTGATTAGTAAGTTCCGCCGAAAGTATTTTAAGGAAAGAATTTTGATCCATCGCTGCATCTTTTTTTACAATTGGAGTACCACGAGATGTAGCCCTAGATGAAGCTGCTTGTTCTGCAGCTGAAAGCGTTGTTGTGGTTGTTGATGTTGTAACATCAGTTGCCATTTATATCACCCCTTAATTATTAATTTTCCTCAACAAATAACTAGACAAATTGATTTACCTGATTATCTTCTATACCATAATTATCTCTAATTGCAATATCATCGTCTATTGTCCCATTAGTTTTTGAGTTATTGTCTTGTTTTCCATTGTTGTTATTTCTTCCATTAGAGTCCTTATTAAAAAATGTTGAATCTTCATATATATTTATATCTAAGCTATGAATTTTAATATCCATATTTTTTAGCTTATCACTAATATCTTGAAAACTATTATTTAACAAATTGTAAGTTTCCTTATTTTGAGCAGAAATATTAGCCTTCATAATTCCACTTTCCATAGTAATCTTAATTGTTATTTCTCCAAGTTCCTTAGGATTCATTTTTACTACTAGATCTTTAATATTATTGATCTCCATAAATTTTATGGATTTAATTACATCAGCTTCTAGATTGTTTTTATTAATCACTAAGTTAGAAGTTTGTACTTTAGCTGTGTCTATAGTTTTTACAGTTTCGAATTGATTCATAAAATTAACTGCTTTTGATATTTTCACATCATCTTTATCTTGGCTTAGCAAATTATTTAGAAATTTTTCTTCAAATGAACTATTTCCAGAAGATTTATTGCCTTCTCCAGCATCATTCGAACTTGCCATTTGAGTTTTTGGAAGAGTTTCAGAAGTCGTTGTTGTGTTTTGCGACTTAACAAACTTTAGTAAGTTATCTTTTATGGACTGCTCCACACTGTTTAAAGTTTGAAGACCTTCGCTTTTTAATAAATTCAAATCTCCCTTTACCTCTTCAACCTGGGTAGTTAGTTTTTGTATTACATCAAGTATATTAGGTAAAGTACCACTATTTACTTTTGATTTTTCAATTAGTGCCATTATTTCAGTAAAATTGTTTTTTAACATACCTTTTGTCTCAGATGTTAATTGCTTAGCACACATCAATTCTTCTAAGTTAATAGAATTAACTCCGGTTTCAGAAGTTTTAGTATTTTCAGTGTTTGCAGTGTTTGCAGTGTTTGCAGTGTTTGCAGTTTTAGTTTCTGACGTTTCATTAATAGTTTGAAACATAGAACCTAACATTTGTAATAACTGTTGTATTTGATCGATTTGATCTGAAGCTTCATCCGTCCCTACCAATTTCCCTGAAGATTTTTCAGTATTTTGTTTAAGTAAATCTATAGATTTTTCTATAAAATTTATTATCTTTGTGCTTAAATCGCTACTTGCTACTGTAAGCAATTCTTTTGATTGCTCTTTAGTACCTTGATCTTTTACTGTGTCTTTTACAGTATCGTCTTCCACTGTATTTTTGGAAACATCCTCACTCTGTTTTTCGTTATTTACTTTATCCGAGTCTTCAGTGTTTGTTTTATCACAATTTTGTTCTTTATTAACATTTTCATTTGAAGATTTTTTATAGCTGGACTCATGGCTATCTAAAACCTTTTTAAATTTTTCTTCACTATCTGATTGTTTCGGTAAATCATTCTTTTTAGAAACAACAGAATAAGTTACATTATTTTGTACATTCACTTTTTCTCACCTCCCTTACCTATAGTTGTAACCTATAGTTCTAACTTATAGTTAGTTAGTCATTCCTAAAGTTTATTTCTAATAAAAGCAAAAAGCGCAAACTCGTCATTACTTTTTTGCTCAATTAAATTCTGTTCTTTTAAAAAGGCACTTTTCTGCTTTTCTTTTAAAATTTCAACAGTCTTTTTTTCAACTTGGCATTTTTTCAGTTCTTCTCTCTTTTGTTCTAATATTTTTCCTTTATCCTCAAAGACTACAGTGTTTTTATCAATTGACAAATTTAGTGCATTTAGATAATTCTGCTGAATCTTCTGCTCAATTATTGATTTATAGGAATCTATATTTTTATGATTACTATACTTTACTTTTAAATTATCGAGCTCCATCTCCACCATATCTTTTTCCCTTTGTGCTTCTTTAAATTGAATCTTGCTTTTATCCTCATAATCTTTTCTAATATCAAGAAGTTTTTGTAGTCTAAACCTGTATACATCAGCCAATACAAGTCCCCCCTTTCCAAAAAATTAATCAAACATATTTTTCAGAACATTTAAACTAACTTCGAAATCGGTATTTTCATTTGTACCTTGCTTTAAATAAGCCTCTATATTATCATTATACTTAATTGCATTGTCTATTTTGGGATTACTTCCCTTTACATAAGCACCTATATTAATTAAATCTTCTGAGTCTTTATAAGTTGCCATTAAATCCCTTGCAAGTGATGCCGCTTCTTTATGCTCTACAGTAGTTATCTCAGGCATTAATCTACTAACACTACTTAGAACATCGATTGCTGGGTAATGATTTTTAGCAGCAAGCGATCTAGATAAAACTATGTGTCCATCTAAAATTCCACGAACTGCATCAGCAATTGGTTCATTAAAGTCATCACCGTCTACAAGCACAGTATAAAAGGCTGTAATTGATCCCTTATCTGACATTCCACTTCTTTCCATTAGTTTAGGTAACATAGCAAATACAGATGGAGTATATCCTTTACTAGCTGGAGGTTCACCAATAGCTAGTCCAATTTCCCTTTGTGCCATTGCGAATCTTGTTACTGAATCCATCATTAATATTACTTTTTTTCCTTGATCTCTAAAGTATTCTGCAATGGCAGTCGCTGTAAATGCACCTTTTAATCTAACAAGTGCTGGTTTGTCAGAAGTTGCACATACAATAATTGATTTTTTTACTCCATCGACACCTAAATCCTTCTCAAGAAAGTCTCGAACCTCACGTCCTCGTTCTCCAATAAGAGCAATAACATTTACATCTGCTTTCGCTCCCCTTGCAAGCATCCCAAGAGTAGTACTTTTCCCCACTCCACTACCTGCAAATATACCAACTCTTTGGCCTTCGCCACAAGTTAAAAACCCATCAATTGCTCTAATACCAGTTGGTAAAATTTCAGTTATTCTACGTCTCTTTAAAGGATCTGGCGGAGATGCATTCAGTGAATAAGTTGTGTAACTTGTAATTTCTCCACCATTTAATGGATTACCCAAACCATCAAGGACCTTTCCAAACAAATCATCAGAGCATTTAACGTTCAATGGACTTCCAGTTGGTACCACTCTACATCCTGGTGAAATACCAACAAGTTCACCAAGGGGCATTAGTATTACATCCATGTCCCTAAACCCAACAACCTCACAAGGAATCTCATCATTTAACTTGTTATAAATATTACACACTTCACCAACAAAAGCTGTTATTCCTTGGACTTCAATAGTAAGCCCTATAACATTTTTTACCACACCTTCAGAATAAGTGTAATTAATATCAGTAATTTTATTCATTAAGTATTCAAAATTTAGAGCTATCATAAGTTTTTAGACCTTCCTATATCTATATTTGCTCTTCCTTAAAAACTTCTATTATTTTTTCAATTCCATAAGATATACTTAAAATACTTTTACCTGTTTCTTTTTCAATAACAGCTGTTCCATCATCTAAAAAGTTATCTTCTATTACAAATATATCACCTTGAAACGCGAACTTACTTTTCCAATCTTCAATTTGACTCTTTATCATATCAATATGTGTATTATTGCTTTTTATAATATATAACTTTACATTTCTTTCTCTTTTCAAAGTGTTAAAAATCATTTCATTTAAGGCATCTGCCTGCTTTACTTCTTTTTTTAATATATTCTCAGCTATACTTACAATTAAATCTTTTATATGCTTCTCTTTCTCAGTCAAATAATCATTATATTCTGATTTTGCTGCCATTAATATGGAATCAGCCTTAGCACGTACAATTTTCGCCTCATCCATTGCGCTGCTCATAGCTTCGTTATACGCAGTGTCATAGCCTTCCTTGCTACCTTGCTCTAAACCTTCTTTAAATGCTTGTGTTTTCGCTTGTGCTGCATCAACGAAGGCTTTTGATACTATTTTTTCACTTTCCCGCCTTGCATTTTCTAATATATTGCTAGCAATGAGCTCATAGCTTTCCATGTTATCACTCTTAATTTTGTAACTCTCATTCCTAGTTACAACCATAGGCACTTCAATGAACTGAGTGCTAATTTCCTTTTTCCCCTGCTCCATAACTCTTGAATTCTTAATGACATTAAAGGACAATTGTACTCTCACCGCCCCTTGAAATTACAATTTCACCAGATTCATCTAATCGCCTCAAAATACCAACAATTTTTTGTTGTGATTTTTCAACATCTACAATTCTAACTGGTCCAAGGAATTCCATGTCTTCTTTTAATGATGCAGCTGCTCTCTTAGATTGATTCTTGAAAATAGCATTTTGCACTTCTTCAGAACATCCCTTTAATGCAAGTGATAAGTCCTTAACATCTAATTCTCTTAATAATCTTTGTATTGAAACATCATCCAATGTTATAATATCCTCAAATACAAACATAGAATTTTTAATTTTTTCTGCGAGTTCAACATCTTCTCGCTCTAAGCCCTCGGTGATGTTTTTTTCAGTGGTTCTATCCACTTGGTTTAAAATATCCACGAGAGATTCAATTCCACCAACTACGGTACTATCTGCTCTAATAACAGAAGATAATTTTCCACCTAGAACTTTTTCTATTTCTTTAATAACCATTGGAGAGATATTACTCATAGTTGCAATTCTATAAGATACTTCACTTTGCATATCCAGTGGAAGTTCTGCCATTATCTGAGCGGCTTTATCTGACTGCACATAACATAAAATAAGTGCAATTGTTTGTGGATGTTCATTAATAATAACATTTAAGAGTTGTTTTGCTTCCACTTTTCTTAAAATGGAAAACGGTCTATACATTTGAGTTTCTTCCATGACTTTATCAAGTATTCCCTTTGCCTTTTGTGCACCAAGTGCTTTTGAAAGTAAATTTTTTGCATACTCAATTCCACCTTCTAAAAGAAAATCCTTTGCTAGATTCATATCCATAAATTCATCAAGAATTGCTTGTTTTTGGTCAGCCTTGACTGAAGTAATATTAGCAATTTCATAAACTATTTTTTGAATATCTCTTTCTGGTAATTTTTTCAATATAGCTGCTGAGGCGTCAGGACCTAAGGTAATAAACAATATAGCTGACTTTTGAATTCCTGTAAGTTTTTCAGTTTTAGCCACTATTTATCACCTCTCATCCTCTGTCATCCAAGATTTAATTATATCTGCAACTTGATCTGGTTTTTCTACTGCATATTTTTTAACCTCATTTTCTATGTGAGCTTTTTTAGACTTAGTTTCAAATTCTATAGGAGCATATTCTTCCGCCTTCTTTGGAACAATTTCGTCACCAATCATCATATCAATTCCTTCAGGTATCTCTTCTTCCTTCTTACTAGACCTACGAATTACAACTAACACTATAATAAATAATATAATTGCTAGAGCTCCAATTGCTATGCGGGTATATAGTGCATTCGCTGCAGCTGCTTTATCAGCTTTAGCTATATCAAGAAGTGCTTGTTGTGCCGCTTTTTTAGCATCAGTATTAAAATACAAACCTTCTACACTTATAACATCGCCTCTCGCTCCAGAGTACCCTATCGCTTGAGCAACTAAGTTATTTACAGAAGTTTTAGTAGCTTGATCCAAATTACCATCTAGTACAACCGAAGTAGTAAGTTTTTTGATTGCTCCAGGTGCCTTTACTATTGCATCTTCTGTTTTTGAAATATCATAATTTTTTGTACTTTCTTTATTTACAATAGTCCCATCCTTAGTAGTTGTAGGTGAAGTGTTTTGAGTTGCTGCATCTACAGGACTAGTAGATAATCCAGTGCTAGTCCCGCCGTTCCACGTCTCAATATCATGTGAGCTTACAACTACTCCCTTTGTACCATAAGTAATGGAGTTCCTTGTAAGTGCATCAAAATCAAGTTCTGAATTAACAGAAACCTTTACCCCAGTTTTATATACAGGCTCAAGTACTTTCATTATCTTATCTTCTAAAGCCGTTTCTATTTGTGCTTTTAATGCTTGTTGCTCATCTGTAGAATCAGTTAAAGTTTGTTTTTCCTTATCATATAAACCCTCGGTCAAAAGTTTAAAGTCATCGGAAACTATACTCACATTCTCCTTTGGAAGATTCTGCACGGCCCCAGTTAACAATGCAACTATTGCCTTTACCTGTTCATTATTAAGTTTAGTACCTGCTTTAAGCTTTAATACAACGGATGCCGTAGCGGGGTCCGTTTCTTTAACGAAAGCCGTGCTTTCTGGCAAAACTAAATTAACCTTAGCTCCTTCTACTTCTGGAAAAGACTTAATAGCTCTTTCAATTTCACCAGATAATGCCCTTTGGTACATAATTTTAGTTTCTGTATCTGTAGGGGCCATTTTACTTGTGTCAAAAAGTTCAAATCCCTTGCTCCCCGATGTAAGATTAACCTCTGACATAAGTTGCATTCTAAGAGTATCAATTTGTGCTTTAGGAACTAGTATGCTATTTCCACTTACCTTATAACTAACTTTATCTGCTTTTAACTTTGCAAGCATAGCACCCGAATCTTCTGTCGTCAAATTTGAAAATAACACATCATATTTAGTTGAAGATGCAGCTACTATAAAAGAGGTAAGGGCTATTATGATTACAATCCCAAGTAAACTATAAGCTATTTTTTTATTTTTACTTAAATTACCCCATCCTTGTGAAATCTTATTTCTCAATTCAAGTAGCTTGTTCATATTCTAGCTCCCTTCCTATATCTGCATCCTATTAAATGCATCATAGGCATCTACAAGTTTGTTTCTAATTTGTACTGCAAGATCCAAAGACAGTTTAGCTTCTGACGTAGATAACATAACCTTTTGTACATCTGTTTCCTCACCAGATACAAACTTTTGAGTAAGATTATCTGCATCAATTTGCTTATTATTAACTTCATCTAATTTTTCTTTTAAAGTATCTAAAAAACTAGTACCCCCTGCGTCATTCGTTTTAACCTCATTAGGAATTGCTACACTACTTACACTAGTATTACCGACATTATTTACAACCATAAAACACTCTCCTATTTACCTATTTCTAAAGCTTTAGAAAACATACTTTTCTCAGCAGTCATAGCACTTACATTTGCCTCATATGCTCTTGTAGATGCAATCATATCCGCCATTTCATTCATAATATTTACGTTAGGCATTGTAACATACCCATCTTTATCTGCATCTGGATGCGTTGGATCATATACACGCCTTAAAGGTGAATCATCATTTACAATACCCACAGCCTTAACCCCTTTAAAACTTGTTTTGTATGTCCCAGTAGTCTTATCTAATTCTTGCTGCAGGTTTTCTTGGAATACAGCTATTTTTCTTATATAAGGTTGTCCATTTGCACCCCGAGTAGTAGTTGCATTTGCTACATTTGATGCTATTGTGTCCATTCTTAATCTTTCCGCCGTGAGTCCACTAGAGCTTATTCTCATTGCCATAAATGCATCATTCATTATATACTATTTACCTCCTCCTATAATATAACTAGTAAGTGATATTTTACTATTAACCTGAGTAACCAAAGCATCATACATCAATGTGTTCGCTGCCTGATTGGTCATTTCCAAATCTATATCCACGTTATTCCCGTCTTGCCTCGCGCTTGTAGTCTCATCTCTATTAACTGTAATTTGTCCATTTTCACTATTAGCTTGCATATGTTTATCATTGTCAGTTTTCATTGTATTTGCGCTCATGCTGTCATTTAAGGTCTCTTCAAATGTAACATAAAGTTTTTTGTAATTTTTTGTATTAACATTTGCAATGTTATTTGAGCTAACTTTACTTCTCAGTGCGGAGGCATCTAAACCCTTTTTCAATAAGCTATAAGTATCAACACCTGAACTACCTGTTATATTCACAATCATCATCTCCTTTAATGTATCAATTAGACATAAAATGAATTTTTTTTCGTTCTAACTAATATATTCCACTGTACAATTATTATTATATACCATTTATTTATCTTAGTGAATATATTTTTAATATTATTTTTTTTAATATAATTAATTTCAGAATTTAAAGTGCCCCATTCCATTGTTATAGTGACTATTCTAGGTGTTATGTTTGTTTATTAGTAGGTATTATGATGTTCACGTCTTATTAACATGTCTTAATTATATTATACATTATTGTCCTAAAATGTCTATATATTAATTGCAATGATATATGGTAATAAATAGAAATTTTAATTTTCTATTTTTTATAAAATAAATGTCAAAAAAACAATAAAGAACTCAAATTATGAGTTCTTTATCTACTTCTAACATTTTCTAATATTCCTAATATATCCCAACTAAGGTTAAAATAATAAATTGTGTTTTAGAAAATCATTTAACAACTGTGTTCATCGTTTTGACTGTAGTTATGCCTATATCTGTGACACCACAAGCTGTCGAAACCACTATTGCCGCTTTTGTTAAAGATACTCGGATGTTCGTTCTGATTACAAAGAGTATACATGCCCATTACCATCAAAACCACCATATGTTTGCAACGGATGCGATCCTCTTTGATTAGCAATATACATAGAATAGCTGCTTACTTCTAACACATATCCATCTTTTTCTATTATTTCAACATTATATCTTGATTGAAACAAATGACCTATAAAATTATATTTCTTATTAAAATTCTTTGCATACATAGCCCCTGGATACCATTCTAACTTTTTTCTTCCCACTTATACATTCTCCTGTCAATTTTTATTATCTATATTATTGACAGTTCTTAAGTTTTAAAACCTTTGTTCTTACATTGTTTTACAAGTGCCTGTCACCCTAGTGAGTAATGGGACATTGATGTATAAATATTTTTTCTTATTACCTTCATCATCATATGATCATAAATAAGCTGCTCATAAATTCTGTTATTTATTTTACAACTTCCATTTTCCTGCTTTAGAATTCCATATATAGTCGCAGAATTTATTATTTCATCTGTTTTTACATACATTATATTTTCACCATCTAAAACTATTTTTTTTATAAAATTATATAATTCCATATTATTCTCTATATTTTTTATCAAACTATCAAAATTGGTATTATCGCTATTTACAATTTTCTTTACTGCTTTATCCATATATTCTTTTTTCCAGTCAGTTCCATCCATAATTTCCTCATCTATTATCTTACATAGTTTACTTACCAAATATGGATATCCAGAAGTATAATAATATAGCCTTTGCGCAAAATACTCTTTGTCCATAGTAACCTTTGTATCATGACAATATTCCTCTATCATTGTCATGATTTCACTCCTTGAAAAACTCATATCTATATTAAATTCAGTAGCAATATTCCAAGGACTATTATATTTGTGCTCGTCACCTGGTCTCAATTTCAGTTTTAGGCTCTTTACATCATGTACACCTGCTAAGATTACACTTTGAAATGTAAAATCCTTTCCCTCATTTCTTAAAAGATACTTGCTTCTTAGCATTCCTAAAAAGTCTAAAAATAATTGATTATTACTACTCTTATCTATCTCATCTATTATTAGTACTACTTTTTTTCCTGTATATTCTATTATATTAGTTATAAAATCACTAAATTCATGCATTCTATTCACTTTATCATAATGTTCGTTAATGAACTCAAACATACCTTTATTTTTAGTGAACTTAAAATAATTTCTTATCTGAGTCATCACACTATTTAAAAAGCTTTTAACCTCTTTATAACTTTCCGAATCAAGAGCTTCAAAACTTATTTTTATTGGCAAGTATTCCTCTTTACTCATAAGGCTTTTATTTAATAAATATAAGGCTGTAGTTTTTCCGTACTGCCTTGGCTTGTTTATTACAAAATATTCTTCATCTTCAACGAGCTTCATAATTTCATTTAACTTGTTATCTATATTAACCATATAATGTTTTTCTGGTATACAAGTTCCCGTAACATTAAACTTTCTTTTCATGCATCTCTCACGCCCTTCATATAACCATTTTACCACATCACCTGATTTTTAAACACAGGAAAAATAAGCATCAACAGATATTGTTTCAGTCATTGATGCTCAAAATAATATTTTTCTAAGGTTACGTGCATTTGATATATATTATTTTATAGCCTTTAATTTTGCAATATCTGCCCAATTATTAGCTGTAATAATTTCCACACTACTCATGTCTCTTCTCATATTCTTAACTTCACCTTTAATTTCTGCAACTTCATGCTTCAAATTTTCCTACTCAGCAGATATAACATCAGTTTTATGTTCTAAAGCTCTCAATATTTGAGTGTGCTCCCCCTGTGTTGTTTTAATTGATTTAATATCACTTTGCATTACTTTTATATCACTTTGCATTACTTTTAGAATTTCCAATATTTCATTATCCACAAATCCACCACCTAAATCTTTTTCTTATATTATATCATATCCCAAGTAATTGCATACTCAACATGTCAATTTTTATTATCTATATTATTGACAGTTTTATTTTTTTAAAACCTTTGTTTTTACATTGTTTTACAAGTGCCTGTCACCCTAGTAGGAGGTTTTGATTTAAACCCATACACTAAATATCTTCTTGCCCTCAATTTCAATCTCCTCTACTACCCTATCTCTATTCTCTTCTCTCCTAAAATCAAATATTAAAAGGTATCCATAGTCCAAATCATTAATTTCAAGGTAATCCCATAACTGCTTTAATCCCTTTTCATGTGCTGCCTCACCTCTCCAACGTTTTGTTTCTATAATACTCATTTTCTTTCCATAAGTTATAGTAATGTCTAGTCTTTTTTCTTCTGAAGTCTGCACTTCTTTAAACGCAAAGCCTGTTCCGTTTATTATAGGACTTAGAAATGCTAAGAATACAAGTCTTCCATCGTTCTCTAAAAATTTTCTTAGTTTCTGAGAATGTTCTTTTTTCATAAACTGCTGAAATTTCAATAAAACTTTTTCTAGGTCTAAAGTTTCTTTTGGTGCTATAAATTGGTCTTTAAAATTGTAATTATCAAAATCTATTGATGTTTCTACAATAGATGTCTTATAATCATATATTCGTTGTTCATATATTCTATTATTAATTTTTAATTTTCCCTCATTCTCCTTAAATATGCCATAAATTAATCCTATGTTTATTGTTGAATTATCTGCATTGTAAGAGAATTCTCTTCCATCTATAACTATATTGCAAACTAGTTCACTTAGTTCCTTATTATTTTCAAGATTTTTTATAAGACTATCGAAATTAGTATTAGACTCTTTTAATAATATTTTTACTGCTCTTTCTAGAAATTCATTTTTCCAGATAGGTACTTTGCTATTTTTAATCTCTAGTGTCATTATTTTTTCATCTATTATTTTACAAAGTTTACTAACTAAAAAAGGGTACCCAGAAGTATAGTAATAAAGCTTTTTTGCAAAATATTCTTTGTCCATTTGTACTTTTTTATCTTCGCAGTAATTATCCAACATCGTCATTATTTCTTTTGATGAAAAACTCATGTCAACATCAAAATCTGATGCTATATTCCATGGGCTGTTATATTTATGCTCTTCATTTGGTCTTATTTTAATCTTTAAACTTTTTACGTCATGTACACCGGCTAAGATTACACTGTGAAACGTAAAATCTTGTCCTTCATTCCTAAGAAGATATTTATTTCTTAACATCCCTAAAAAGTCTAAAAATAATTGGTTATTACTACTCTTATCTATCTCATCTATTATAAGTACCACTTTTTTCCCTGTGTACTCAACTATATTTGTTATAAAATCACTAAATTCATGCATGCTGTTCACTTTATCATAGTATTTATTAGTAAACTCAAACATATCTTTATTTTTATTAAACTTAAAATAATTTCTTATCTGTGCAATTAGAGTATTCAAAAAACTTTTCACTTCATTATAGCTTTCCGAATCAATTGCTTCAAAACTTATCTTTATTGGCAAGTATTCTTCCTTCCCCATAAGTGTCTTATTTAAAAGATACAGGGCAGTAGTTTTTCCATACTGCCTCGGTCTATTTATTATAAAATATTCTTCATCTTCAACGAGCTTCATAATTTCATTTAACTTGTTATCTATATTAACCATATAATGTTTTTCTGGTATACAAGTTCCCGTAACATTAAACTTTCTTTTCATGCATCTCTCACGC
>Ga0209125_1000317_pt1 | contig 68748 bp, 61 predicted proteins | sample BarGraIncub1131A_FD_184503 | JGI IMG/M metagenome (GOLD analysis project Ga0209125, IMG submission 184503) | Arctic peat soil microbial communities from Barrow, Alaska - Barrow Graham LP Incubations 11-31A (SPAdes) (version 2) | ecosystem: Environmental > Terrestrial > Soil > Wetlands > Peat... | reverse complement strand
AATTGTAAATAAAATCTACATTACCCGTGGGCGGCCACAAGGGCGGCCCCTACATTTAAAACTTTAACCTCTTAAAAACGCATCAATATGAAACGCTGCTTCCCGTCCACTCTGGATGGCATGAACGACCAAACTGGCCCCTCTTGCTGCATCACCGGCTGCGAAAACCTTTGGCTGCGACGTCATGTTGCTCTTTGCGGCATGAATATTCCCACGACTGTCATATTCCACACCCAATTTATCCAACAACCCATCATGATCCGGTGAAACAAAACCCATTGCCAATAACACCAGATCAGCCTTTAGAATTTCTGAAGAACCTGCCAGCTCTCTCATCGACATCCGGCCGTTTTGTTCATCCTTGATCCATTCCACGCCAACAACCTCTGCAGAAACAACTCTTCCATCCACGCTGTTCAACTTCTTCGTGATCAGACTCCATCTCCGGTTACAACCCTCTTCATGGGAAGAAGATGTTCTCAAAGTAGTCGGCCAGTAAGGCCATGGATTGTCTTTGTTCCGGTCTACCGGTGGTTCAGGCATGATCTCGATCTGTGTCACACTGGCTGCCTTCTGACGAATAGCAGTACCCACACAATCCGAACCCGTATCACCACCACCAATCACCAACACATGTTTATCCCGTGCCGACAACCGTTCAGTTTCAGAAATTTCTTCTCCTCTGATCACCTTGTTCTGTTGTTTTAGATATTCCATTGCAAAGTGAACCCCTGTCAGATCGCGTCCATCGACCACCAGATCCCTGGGTTTCATGGCACCAACCGAAAGCAACACCGCATCATAATCGGCAACCAGTTTCTTCTCTGTAATATCACGTCCAACCCTTGTATTCACTTTGAATTTGACCCCTTCAGCCTCCATCAAAGCCAGTCTACGATCGATGATTCCCTTGTTCAGCTTGAAGTCGGGAATACCATATCGCAGCAAACCACCAATCGCGTCGTCCTGTTCAAACACCGTCACCGTGTGACCGGCTTTGTTCAAAAGGTCGGCAGCAGAAAGTCCAGCAGGACCTGAGCCTATCACAGCTACCTTCTTCCCGGTATGTTTTTTTGGAGGTTTAGGTTTCGCAAAGCCCCTGTCGAATGCATTCTCGACCACAGAACACTCGTTTTCACGAATGGTTACCGACTCTTTATGTATGGCCAGTACGCACGACTTCTCACATGGAGCAGGACAAATCCGTCCCGTGATCTCCGGCATGAAGTTGGTCGACGTCAGGATTTGGTAAGCCTCTTCCCAGTTGCCTTTGTAGACGGCATCCTGCCATTCAGGGATTTTGCTGCCAACCGGACAACCCCAGTGGCAGAAAGCGACCCCGCAGTCCATGCAGCGTGAGGCCTGATCACGGCGATCCTGTTCATCCAGTGTCTGTTCGACTTCGCCGAAGTCGCCCGTGCGTTCACTGATTGGGCGGTATCCACCGTCTTTACGTTTTATCTTGATAAATGCCTTTGGATTTCCCATTTTAATAATTTTTATTTGGGTGACCACCAGGGTCAACCCCTGAAATATTGTTTAAATATTTATTACCGAACGAACCAATGTAGGGGCCGCCCTTGTGGCCGCCCACGGGTATTGTAAATAAAACCCACGGGTATTGTAAAAAAATCTGTATTATCCGTGGGCGGCCACAAGGGCGACCCATACATTTTTAACAATATCCACTTTTAATAATGCAACGCCGGATTATCCTCCGTCAACTGCAATTTCCTTTCCAGTTCCCGAAGCTTCAATTCTTCCAGAACCTTCTTGTATTCAAACGGTATGACCTTCACGAATTTGGGCAAATACTCATCCCAATTCGTCAATATCCTGGCTGCCAACAAACTCTGGGTATGCAACAAATGCTGATTGATCATCTCCTGCAAATCCCTGATATCGTTTTTATCCTCCAATGGCGTCAGTTCAACCAACCCCTTATTACAGAAATAATCAAAGTTCCCGTCAACATTCAACACGAAAGCAATCCCGCCACTCATCCCGGCAGCAAAGTTACGCCCGGTCTTACCCAGCACGACAACCCGTCCACCCGTCATATATTCGCAGCAATGATCACCAACACCCTCAACCACAGCCAGCGCTCCCGAATTTCTTACACAGAACCGTTCACCAGCTTGCCCGCGGATAAAGATCTTCCCTGAAGTCGCACCATACAAAATTGTATTTCCGATGATAATATTCTCTTCCGGAACAAACGTCGTCCCTGCCGGTGGTACCACCGAAATCGAACCACCCGACAATCCCTTGCCCAGGTAGTCATTGGCGTCACCCTCCAGCCTGAAACTCACCCCTTTTACAAGGAAAGCGCCAAAGCTCTGTCCGGCCGAACCATAGAATGTACAGTTGATGGTGTCTTCGGGCAACCCCTTCTCACCATATCTTTTCGAAATCTCTCCCGACAACATGGCGCCAATAGTCCTGTCCACATTGCGAATATCGTGTGCAATCCACACCTTCTCGCCGCTTTTGATAGCCTTGTTGGCCTCCCTGATCAGACGATGATCCATCATATCCTTCACCGTATTCACGGTCTGGTTCGAATAACGCAATGGGTTTTTCTTTGAAGCTTCCGGGAAATAGATCAACTTGCTCAGATCAAGATCCCTTGTCTTCACTGTCATCTTTTCCGTATCGCGATACTGCTCAAGCAGATCGGTCCTGCCCACGATATCATCAAACTTCGTGAATCCAACCTCGGCCAAATACTCACGTACTTCACGCGCCACAAAACGAAGGAAGTTAATCACATGTTCCGACTGACCGGTGAAGCGTTTTCTCAAAGCCTCATCCTGGGTAGCAATCCCCGCCGGACAAGTATTCAGGTGACACTTGCGCATCATCACACAACCCAGCGTAATCAGTGCAGAGGTGGCAAAACCAAACTCCTCGGCACCCAGCAATCCCATGATTATCACATCCCGACCTGTCTTTAACTGACCATCGGTCTGCAAACGCACCCTACCACGCAAGTTATTCAAAACCAGCGTCTGATGCGCCTCTGCAATACCCAATTCAGCAGGCAACCCCGCGTAACGGATAGAGCTCGTGGGACTTGCACCCGTACCGCCTTCACAACCACTGATCACAATCAGATCGGCATAGGCCTTTGCAACACCTGCTGCAATCGTTCCAACCCCCTGTTCCGAAACCAGCTTCACCGAAATCTTGGCAGCAGGGTTCGTACAACGCAGGTCATAGATCAACTGCGCCAGATCCTCGATCGAATAAATATCATGGTGGGGTGGGGGAGAGATCAACGTGATGCCCGGCGTCGAATTCCTCAGCTTGGCAATGATCTTGTCCACCTTGTAGCCGGGCAGCTGTCCGCCTTCTCCCGGTTTCGCCCCCTGAGCTATCTTAATCTGCAACTCATCAGCATTGATCAGGTAGTTATTGGTCACCCCAAAACGCCCCGAAGCAATCTGTTTGATCGCGCTTCTTGTATTTTTATAAAATCTTTCCGAATTCTCACCGCCTTCGCCTGTGTTGCTACGACCACCAATTGTGTTCATTGCTATGGCCAACGATTCATGAGCCTCCTTAGAAATAGAGCCATACGACATCGCACCCGTCACAAACCGTTTCATGATCTCCTCTTCCGATTCAACCAGCGAAATGTCAATCGGGTTCAATTTCCACCTCAACGCACCCCTGATGAATACAGGTTTCTGATTCTCGGCATCTGTCAGTGCACTGAATTCCTTGTATTTGCTGTAATCATTATTGCGTGCAGCCCACTGTAGCAAACCGATTGTCTGTGGATTCCATGCATGATGTTCACCATTCTTGCGATAGGTGAAAGTCCCTTCGGTGGAGAATGAAAAGTCATCCGAGTTATCCTTGAAAGCCTCCTTGTGAAACGACAACGCCTCATTGAAGATCCCCTCGAACCCGATCCCCCCGATGCGCGATGGCGTCCCTGTGAAGTAACGGTCGATGATCTCTTTGCTTATCCCCACGGCTTCAAATAATTGCGAGCCATGATAACTTCTCAACGTCGAAATACCCATCTTGGAGATGATCTTCAACAACCCCTTGTCGATGGCCTTGATATAATTGTGACGCGCTTCCCTGTAATCCAGGTTGATCTCACCTTTGCGGATCAGTTCAGCAATGGCAGCAAAAGCCAGGTAAGGATTGATCATACTCGCACCGTAACCCAGCAGCAATGCGTAATGCATCACTTCCCGCACTTCGCCGGTCTCTACAATCAAACCTATCTGCATCCGCTTCCGCGTTCTGATCAGGTGATGATGCACAGCCGAAACAGCCAGCAACGATGGAATAGGCGCCATCTCTTCACTCACCATGCGGTCGGTCAGTATGATGAAGTTCATCTTATCGTCCACAGCCTTTTCAGCCTGTTCCAGCATGTTGTCGATCGCTTTTCTGAATCCTGCTTCTCCTTCAGCCACCGGAAATACCATTGGGATCATAGAGTGCGTGAACTGTTCGTGCTTCAGGTCCTTGATCTTGCCGAGATCGGTGTTGGTCAGTACGGGTGAGTTGATCTTGATCAGTCTGCAATGCTCCGGACTCTCCTCCAGAATATTCGACATCGAAGATCCAATATAGTTTGTCAGCGACATCACCAGCCCCTCCCTGATCGGGTCGATGGGTGGATTGGTCACCTGTGCAAAAATCTGTCTGAAATAACTAAAGAACCGTTGCGGTTTCTCCGAGAAGATAGCCATCGGCATGTCGCTTCCCATCGAACCCGTGGGTTCGTTTGCATCCAAAATCATCGGACGGATCACATCTTTCATATCCTCTTTCGAGTAACCGAAAACCCTTGCATAGACTGGAAACTCTTTTCCCATCGATGAAGGAACCCTCTGTTTGACCACAATGTCATCTATCTCGATGCGGTTATCCCTCAACCAGTTGTTGTATGGATAGCGGCGTGTCAGTTCGGCTTTCACCTCTTCGTCAGGAATGATGATCCCCAGTTGCGTATCTACCAAAAGCAGTTTCCCCGGACGCAGACGACCCTTGGCTTTGACTTCGCTTGGGTCAAAAGTCTGAACACCCACCTCCGAAGCCATGACGATCATGTCATTGTTAGTGATGATATATCGTGAAGGGCGCAAACCATTTCTGTCCAGCGTACCTCCGATGTAACGACCATCCGAGAAGACGATCGAAGCCGGGCCATCCCAGGGCTCCATCAAAGTCGACTGGAACTCATAGAAAGCTTTTAAGCTGTCCGGTATCGGGTTCTTGTCGTTAAACGATTCAGGAATCAGCATACAGATGGCGTGAGGAATCGTCCTCCCGTTCATCAGCAGAAACTCCAGCACGTTGTCCAGTGAAGCCGAATCACTCTTGCCCGGTTCAATCACCGGCAACAGTTTCTTCAGATCCTCACCAAAGATCTCAGATTTCAAAAGCGACTCCTTTGCATGCATCCACAACCTATTCCCAGTCACCGTGTTGATCTCGCCGTTGTGAGCCATCATTCTGAATGGCTGAGCCAGATCCCATGTCGGGAAAGTATTGGTGCTGAAGCGCGAATGAATCAATGCAATGGCACTCTTCATCTCCGGATCCTTCAGGTCCAGAAAATAAGTCCTTAATTGTTCGGGGGTAAGCATCCCCTTATATATCAATGTCTTCGATGAAAGACTCGGAATATAAAAACTCTGTTTCTCTTTCAACGACGACTCTCTGATCTCTCTTTCTGCCAGTTTACGCACAAGGTAAAGCTTCCGCTCCAGTGCATCCTGTTCCAGGTCAGCCTTTACGAATACCTGCCTGATGACCGGTTCCGAACCATGAGCAATCTCTCCGACAACAGAACTGTCGACAGGGACATCCCTGAAACCGATTAATTCTAATCCTTCCTCTTTGAAATGTTTTTCCAGGACAGCCTCACACAGGCGAGCTTCCTGAGAGTCTCCGGGAAGGAAAATCAACCCGGTGCCATATTTTCCCGGAGCGGGAACGGCAATGCCCTGTTTTACGATAAAATCATGCGGAACCTGAATCTGGATCCCTGCGCCGTCGCCCGAAGTATTGTCCGAATTGGTAGCGCCGCGGTGATCCATGTTTTTCAATACCTCCAGACCGCGTCTGATGATCTCATTTGACTTCGCACCTTTGATATGGGCCACAAACCCAATTCCACAGCTATCGTGCTCATTCAAAGGATCGTAAAGTCCTTGTTTATCCGGAAATCTGTTCTTTGTCATACGGTTCCTTTCAATACTTTGTGATACAAAAATTCTTTGCAAAGATAATCATCATATAGGCTGACATTTCCCTTAATTTTGGCACTTAACAATTGTTTTAATATTGAAGTAAAATTCAACACAATTGTTGGTTTTTAAAAACTTAATGGTGGTAGGTTTACGGATAATGTTGAAAATGTAGGGGCCGCCCTTGTTGCCGCCCATGTATAACTTTAAAAAATCTTCGATACCTGTGGGCGGACACAAGGGCGGCCCCTACATCACCTTTATGCGTTAATTAAAATCTGTGGTAGGTGATAATCCCGAAGGGTGAAAGTATTATAGAAAACCGATAAAAACAAAAATACCCCGGGTAAAACCCAAGGTATGTATGGTGGTGGGAACTATTGGGCTCGAACCAATGACCCTCTGCTTGTAAGGCAGATGCTCTGAACCAACTGAGCTAAGCTCCCTTTTTATTTTGTTTTGACCTATCACTCCTGGATATACAACATTCCGTCTTCGTAGAGACGCAAGATATTGCGTCTCAAACAAATATTCACGAAAATTCCTTTAACGTGGTGGTGGGAACTATTGGGCTCGAACCAATGACCCTCTGCTTGTAAGGCAGATGCTCTGAACCAACTGAGCTAAGCTCCCAAAATAAAGGTAGAACGCTTGTCTTGTTAGACGTTGCAAAAGTAATCTATTTTTCTAAATCTGCAAATAAAAATTTCTACTTCTTGAAAATGTAGGGGCCGCCCTTGTGGCCGCCCACGGGTAACATAAAAAAATCATCATTATTCATGGGCGGCCACAAGGGCGGCCCCTACATTCTTTCTAATAAACACCATTCCAACGCCAATAAACGCTCCAACAAACATTAACCCCATCGCAATAACCACCCCTTTCGGTTTGCTCTTGATCAACGGCACCTTGGCCGGCTCAATCACCGTAAACACTGGCGTCTGATCCTGCACCTTCAACTTCGCCTGTTCCATCACCTGCGCCATCGAATTATAAATATTCGACGCCAACGCATTCTCCGTCGACAACCTCTCCTTACTCATGTTCGCCGACGACGTAATCACATTCAGATTTCGGTCATTGTGACTTGCCAAAGCCTGTTGCGTTGCATAATACCTGTCCCTTGCTTCGTTAAACCTGGCCTTCACAAAATCCAGATCCTTCTTTGCTTTCCCCGTGTTATATGCGATGATATAATTTTTCAGGCAACCCACCACCGAATCAGCCAACTGAGCCGAAACCTGTGGATCCTGGACCTCAATACTTACCGTGATCACCTTACTACCACCACCCGTCAATCCGCCACCTGCCGAACTTGCTACACTCAAACTGATGATATCCGCCAATCCATCCGCCAAATCCTTCTGATCCTTCGTCAAATTCAACAATCCTTTAGAAACATCTGATGACCCAACACCCTTAGCAAACGATACCGCAACAGGTTTCCCTTTAAAGATCCCTGTCAAACCGGAAAAAGGTGTCTTCGAATACAAAGACAAATAATCGGCAACCGTCATCGTCACCCCATGTTTCGACTCCGTCACCTTCTTCCCCAATACCTCCAATAGGAAAGGCGTACTCTTAACCACATCCGGATAAAGCTCAGGAGTCAATGCATCCTCTGATGAAGAACCCCCCATCAAGCCCGAAAGCCCGCCCAGGTTAAGTCCCGACATGCCACCCAGTTGCCCCAGCAATCCCCCGGCCCCGTTCTTCGAGCCCGTCTCAGCCAATAGCTTCACTTGTGTCTGATATTGTTTCGGTGTCACCAACACCACCACAACCGCCAGCAAAAAGCCCGCCGCGATAAACAGCATTACGGTCTTCCTTCCCGCCCATATCTGTTTAATAACCTCCATCAGGTCAATTCCTTCATCCACTACAACTTTTTTCTCACTCATCTTTTTTCCGGTTATGGTGATTTATATTTATCGTTGAAAATGTAGGGGCCGCCCTTGTGGCCGCCCACGTGTATCATAAATAAAATCTGCATTATCCATGGGCAAAATGTAGGGGCCGCCCTTGTGGCCGCCCACGTGTATCATAAATAAAATCTGCATTATCCATGGGCGGCCACAAGGGCGGCCCCTACACTTTAATCTTTAACCTTTAATCTTTTCTCAATAAGAACTCTCTAATCCCAACATGCTCAATTCCCTTAAAATTTCCCCCGGCAGTTTCATCCATACTTACAACATATTTAGGGCAGTTATCCTGAATCGACAACAAATTCCCAAACTCCCGTGTATGCGTTTTTTCATCGCTAATAAGATAGGCTACCTGAATATATATTTTAGATCCGTCCTTTTCAGCCACAAAATCTATTTCCTTATCCCCCTGCTTACCAACATAAATTTGATAGCCGCTTGTTTTCAAATGATGGTAAATAATATTTTCAAGCACCTTACCAATATCCTTTTGTTGAAACGGAATCAGAGAATGGCGCATTCCCAAATCCTCAAAATAGAACTTTTCCCCGGTTTCGAATATTTTACGACCCTCAATTTCCGATCGTTTTACACGATCCACAAAATAAACCGATTCGATATGTGACAAAAACTCCAAAACCAATTTATGCGTCAGGTTGATTTGCTGAGATTTCAAATAATCACTGATACGTTTGGCAGATACAATACTACCCACGACATCAGCCAGATAGAGCATCAAATCCCTCAAAAAATGGACACTACGGACATTAAATCTTGTCACGATATCCCGAAGCACAATCGTATCCCTTACATTTCGAAGATATTCATATACAATCCTGTCTTCCTGCGGCAAATTAATCAGGTGAGGCATACCTCCAAACCGGATATATTTTAGAAAAGCTTCAGCACTGTCGGGTACAGCATAAAATTGTAAAAACTCTGCATAAGTAAGTGAATAGACTCTAATTTGAATATACCTGCCACTCAGGTAGGTTGCCAGTTCTCCGGAAAGCAAAGTCGCATTACTACCTGTACAATAGATGTCCCAATTATTAACCGATTGCAAACTTCTCAATGCAATCTCAAAGTTACTAATTTCCTGGACTTCATCAATGAACAAATAGCATTTCTCGGTTAAAGAAGAGATGGATTTGAGATACTCCATCAAATGATCATGCGTTTTAATCGCTTCGAATTGATAATCCTCTTTGTTGATATAAATGATCCGGGCATCGGGATAACGATTCAGGATCTCATCCATCACTTGGATCAACACATAACTCTTCCCAACGCGGCGTTGCCCGGTAATAACTTTGATCAATCCCTAACCGATATAAGGTTCAATTTGATTGAAATACAAATCACGAGGTATGTAATTGCCTTTAGTCATTGTTTGATGAATAGTAAAAGTTTGATGTATAAGACAAACATTCCACAAAAATACAAAATGTTTTACTTATAGGAAAAACAATCTCTTCCACACACTTTAAACTTTTAACTTAATTGTATTATACAAAATACATTATTGTTCTATTTTTGTATTCTATAGAATACACTTTTAAATAGCGGTGTAGGGGCGACCCTTGTGGTCGCCCTAATCGTTAATGAAAATTCTTTATATGTTTCCGCCCTGACCACCAGGGTCGCCCCTACACCGCTAATCAACCCCTACATTTTTTCCTTTTACCTTGTTTTTCCTTTAATCTTCAATTTCTAACTGCCCTTATTCTGTTACAAAATATTAACAAAACAGGGTTTGTTTTGTAACAAAAATGCCTTGGTGGAAATGGTGACTGACCCCATTAATCCTCATTAATCCTCGGATTAGATAGTAGGGTAGGGGAGGGTGTTTTCTTTTCAAGTCTCACAGGGCTTCACCCTGTGCTAATATATCCCGCCCTTTCAGGGCTTATAATGTATTCTTTTATTCGATGGGCTTCACCCATCGCTGTAATATCACGCCCTTCCAGGACTTAATTTTGAATACGTTTTATTTTGAATGCGTTTCTTAAAGCCCTGAAAGGGCGTAATATACTAGCACAGGGTGAAGCCCTGTGTTTAGATACGTTTTATAGTTTTAGTCCTGAAAGGGCGTAATATACTAGCACAGGGTGTAGCCCTATGTTGGTTGGATTTGTTTAATTTTTAGCCCTGCAAGGGCGTAATACCAATTACATTATTATTTTCTTGCGCCTTTTCAGGGCTTTCCACTTTAACCATTATCCTTTAAATTTAGACTTCATTTCCCGGAGCAAGTGATACCATTACACTTTCGCGACTTACTGATTTTGTATTCATCCCTTTTTCTATAAGAGTAGCGAGAGCTGCGTCTTCAATATCATCAGTATTGATTAATTTTGCCTTGGCTCCAGTTTTTTTGGCAAGCTTGAGCCAGAATTTAATATCAGCCTCATTTGTAACTTCAATCACAATTGCTTTCATCACAATAAATTCTAAATAAAATTCCAATTTAAATCACGAAATATCGATTTTAAATCAGAACTATTTTCTTTGGCCCTTGATGACTGTTGGAATACCGACTTAATAATCTATGCCGATCACAAATCATATAGCCGAACATAAATACAAATGGGTCCTGACCCCATTAATGCCCTGTTCATCTCTGCGAAAATAGAAGAGGTTATCCTAATCAGTAATATAAATCTTTATCCTTTATCCTTTAATCTTTAATCTGGATCTCAACATCCGTTAGTCTCATTTTACCATCTGGAGAAACCATTTTCAAGTGGTCACATTTTGTGACCACTTCATTTCCTTCAGCCGATAATCTTGATTTAAGTGTGGATTAAATGATTTAATAGTGACCCCATTAATAGTGGAAATAGTGGCTGACCCCATTAATCGATGGTTTCAATCATTTCTTGTGCGCGAGAACTCGAGATAGTCCCTCTTAATTTTTTAGAGAGACTTGTATGCTTTGATTCTTTTTTAGGAAGAGTAATTAAACCTGCTAGCTCCATTCCTTTTAAAATTGCTAGTGCGTCCTGATTAATTATATTGATTTTTAAAGTTTCCATTTCTAAAGAATTTAATACAAAATTACAAAAAAAATGGGTGATTTCAACATCACTATAATGTGTTTTTATGGCGCCCTTACAGGGCTTAATGGTGGTGGATAACCTTTGTACACAGGGCTGCACCCTGTGCTAATGTATCACGCCCTTTCAGGGCTTTCCAATTTAACCTTTAACCATGCAGATAATAATATAGTCCCTGCCGGAAGTTGTTGTATTAACTGGTTTATTTTTGTGCCCATATCAATACCTATAAATGAAATGTAAATCTTTATAACTCTCGAATGTAATGTAGGGGCCGCCCTTGTGGCCGCCCATGGGTATCATAAACAAAATCTGCATTATCCATGGGCGGCCACAAGGGCGGCCCCTACATCACATTCATGCGTTTATATAACCAATACCCATTATTTCACCGCATTCACAATCGTAATTAATATTAAAGCCAACGAAGAAAGCCCTGTCGAAATCGCCATTGTCTCCGCCAACGACAACCTGTTTTTAACAGCCGGTTTCAACGGAACCATAATCTCTGCTCCCGGCTCCAACCGTGGATAATGCCGAAAACCAATAAACCTGGAAACTTTCTTCACCGACCCATTCGCATACACCACATACACATTGGACCGAACGGCCTCCCGTGTATATCCCCCTGCATTCGAAACATACCTGTTCAACCCCATGCCTTCGATAAACGGAATCACGTTCGGATTATACACCGCCCCGGTCACCTGTACCGTCTGCGACTGTTTCAAGATTCGTAACGAATCCCCCTGTTGTAAAAACAAATCATTCGGCCCACCCGGGCTCGACAAAATCTTCGCCAGGTCCAACCCAATCGTATTATACTTCACCCTATTCAAAGCCACAGCCTTGGTAGAATCCTTCAACAACGACAAAGTCTCCAAAGCTTTTTCACGAAGCTTTTGTCCCGGCGACAACTGCCTAACCAAACTAGCCCCCTGCAAATAAGCCTCCGGCGTAAGATTCCCCGCCCTTTTAATCAAATCCGAGATCCTCTCAGTGCGCGAAGTAATAACATACCTCCCGGGGATATTGACCTCACCCTCTATACTCACCAACAACTGAGGCATAAACACCGGCGACTTACGGATAAACACCTGATCAAAAGGCTGCAAAATAAACTTCGTAGCCGAGTCTGAAAACTTCAGATCCTTCCCAATCGCGAACTGAAAAGTTTCAGCCAGCTGATTAGAAACCCCCGAAGCCAAATTATCTTTCACCCTCCGTGCAATCTCTAAATGCGCATGCGAAGCAGTTTCCAGCAAACCCCCTGCCTGAATCACCAAATCCTCCACCCGCGAATTCACTGCGAAAGGATAGACCCCCGGCCTGGCCACTTCACCCTCTATCGTCACCGAGTACTTCTCCTGCAGATCAGAAATCGCCGGAATACTCACCGAGTCCTCCCGTTGCAAAGGAAAATCCAGGTTAGACGCCATCAATGCAACCAAATCTATAGGAATAATCTCTCTCGTAAAATCATCACGCAGCCTGAACACCGACACCCTGTTTTTGAAAACATCCTCCCGCAGCCCATCCGCTTTTCGGATCAACTGTTTCAAAGTCGAAGCACTATCTATCGCGAACACCCCAGGACGCATCACAGCACCATGAATGATCACCCTGTTTTCGTACCGGTTCAAAGTAGAATCAACCCTCACAGAGTCGCCATTTTGCAACTTCAAAGCGCCCATCCCGTCGAAAGGAATATCCAGCATCCTGTTCTCCTTTCCCGTCTTCCTGAACACCTTCATCCGTTGCGTGTAAGCCTTCCCTGTGAAGCCCCCTGCAAAGTAAATCAGATCCTTCAACGTCTCACCCGGTTTCATGTCGAACTGCTTGTTGCGTTTCACCTGACCCGCTATCACCACCCTGTTTGTATAAGGCTGCACAAAGATCACATCCTGATCCTGCAACCGCATATTGGTCAGCATCGCACCCTTGAGCAGATAATCATAAAAGTCCAATTCAGCAACCGGTTTATTTCCACGCATGATCTGAATATTACGCAGCGACCCGTTAGAAGAAGGCCCCCCTGCAGCATACATCGCGTTAAACACCGAAGCCAGCGAAGAGAGATTATACGTTCCGGGCAGGTTAGCCTCCCCGACAATATTCACCTTGATCGATCTGATTGTCCCCAGGCTCACCTTTACAAAAGTATTTCCCTGCGTCAAACCCGAATAGATCTTTGTCAGCGCCCGTTTTATCTTCGAAGTAGCCTCCTCAATCGTCAACCCATTCAAAAACAAAGGCCCTACATTAGGAATCGTGATATTTCCATCTGCCGAAATTGTAGGTTGATAGTTGGCCTGCGAAGCCCCCCAGATATCAATCACCAGACCATCATCTGGTCCCAGCTGATAGTTTTTAGGAGTAGCCACATTGATACTCGGCTCAAAAGTAAGATCATTATTGGTGAACAATGCAAAACCAAAGTTCCGCTCATCTAACGTCGGTTCCCCGTTTTTACTGCGCGTATTAAAATAATCCGGATACTCGATCGTCGTATAATTAAACCCCGATTTATCCTGCATTTGCATCGTTCCATCCGGAGACCCATCTTTTGAACTCAAACTATTCATACCCGGTGCAGCTCCATACATTTTCTCCAGCCGGGTCTTAAGTCTTTGAATCTCAGTAGGCGACATCCCTTGCTTCCTGGCCATAGCCTCTACCTGAGCAGGAGTCATCCCAGCTTCCAAAGCCTTTTGAATTCCCTTCTTCAGCTGATCATCCGTCAACTGTTCCGACTTCATACCATTCAGATTCTGTGCCGATGCACCAACACCCATCATCAAAACAAACAGCCCAAGCATCACCACCCGGACTACATTCACCTGTAATATCTTACCCATATCTTTATGCTTTCTAACGCTAATGTTAAATCTTAATAACCCACAAATGTGATGTAGGGAGGCCCCTTGTGGGTCTCCTAAACGTTAATGTAAATGTAATAAAATTCTTTTTATGTTTCTGCCCTGGAGACCCACAAGGGGCCTCCCTACATCACATTTATCCGTTTACATCACATTCATGCGTTATCTCAACGCCTCCGGCCTTGGTGGTAGGTCTTTAAACACCCGATAAACCAAATCACTCTCCTTAAACACAATCACCCACGCTGTCAAAAACATCAACATCATATCCGTATAAAACGACAAATGCTTCTGATACCACAACTCTAACTCTCCCTTATAGGGCGATATATGATATTTATAATACTCTGCAACAGGCATTGATGTTGCCGACAACAACTTCTCTTCATCCCTGAAAACAATCGACCCAATCCCCGTCAACCCCGGTTTCACATTATAAATCGATTCCTTTACAAAATCCGGATACGGATCAAACGTCTTATCCACCAATGGCCTGGGCCCCACGATACTCATATCCCCCTTGAGAATATTAATAATCTGTGGCAACTCATTGATCTTTGTCTTTCTCAAAAAACTCCCCATAGGCATCAACCTTGGATCTTTTCGTGTAGTATGCAATCCCGTACCCAAACTCGGACTCGCCTTCAACATCGTTGCAAACTTCCAGATATCAAAAGGCCTGTTCTTAAACCCAATCCTTTTCTGAAAATAAAACACATAATGCTCCCCGGTCAATAACAACCCAATACACACCGGAATCAATACCGGCAATACAATCACCAGCGCCACCGCCGCCAGTACAAAATCAATAATACACTTAAAAAAATACCTATACATAATGCTAATGTAATCTTTATAACGAACGAATGTGATGTAGGGGCCGCCCTTATGGCCGCCCACGTGAAACATAAAAAATCATCAATATTCATGGGCTGCCACAAGGGCTGCCCCTACATTTTCAAAAACATATACTTATAACGAATCGTACGCCTTTACAACACACTTCACAATCCTCTTCAACATTTCCTCCGTCAACCCATTATACACCGGCAACGTAATCTCATTCTGATACAACTCAAACGTCTTAGGATAATCCCCCATCTTATACCCTCTTTTCTTAAACAACGTCAACATCGGCATAGGCGTATAATGCACATTCACCCCAACCCCGTCTTTACTGATAATATCAATCATCAAATCCCGTTGGTCCTCAGTAATCCCCTTAAACCTTAACAAATACAAATGGTACGACGAAACCGTAGCGCCCAATTCATAAGTCGGGATAATCGCCCAATCAAAAGCACTAAAATACGCAGTATAATACTCAAAGATCCTTTTCCGTTCAGGCAACAAAACACTCCGATATTTCCTGATCTGTGCCAAACCAACCGATGCACACAAGTCCGGCATATTCACCTTCATCCCCTGATCAATGATATCATATTTCCAACCCCCGATCTGATCCTTATCAAAAGCGCTTTTATTCTGTCCATTCAACGACAAAGCCCTTAAGAAAATCACATCCTCGCTGTTGTTAAAAGGCTTAGGCAGATTCAAACAAATTCCACCACCTTCACCCGTAGTAACATTCTTAACCGAATGAAATGAAAAGATCGAAACATCAGCAATAACCCCGGTTTCTTTCCCCTCGTAATATGCCCCCAATGAATGAGCAGCATCAGCCAATACCAATATCCGGTTTAATTTCTTCTGACGTTTTGTAACAGGATTGAACTGACTCACAACAGCAGGAGACTTAACGATTTCATAAATGCGTTTATAGTCACAAGGCCATCCTCCCAAATCCACAGGAATAATAGCCTTAGTTCGTGGAGTAATCGCCTTTTTCATCTTTTCAGGATCAATCGTAAAGTCATCTTTCACGTCCACCATGATTGGTGTTGCGCCAACATTCATCACGCACAATGCAGTAGCGCTATATGTATAAGAAGGAACGATCACTTCATCGCCGGGACCAACCCCGAACCAACGCAAAATCAAAATTGCCCCCGAAGTCCATGAGTTCACACAAAGCGTCTCTTTTGCGCCCGTAAATTTCTTAATCTCCGCCTCTAAAGCTTTAGTCTTAGGCCCTGTAGTTAGCCAACCGGTATTAGTCAGCGTATCCATCATCTCATTGACAACATCCTCATCGATAACAGGAAGGGAAAATGGTATTTTCATCAATTAATATTTTAGTTTTAGCGCTTTGGGATCATAGTATTTCGTTTCATCGATGATCTCCCCGAACCTGTTTTTGTCTCTTTCTCTGGTATCTCCAACAATTTGTATTGGATTCCCGGTTGCAATCGCGTAATCCGGAATCGTTTCATTAACAACAGAACCGGCTCCAATGATACACCCTCTACCAATCGTTGATCCCGGCAATATAATAGATCCGGTACCAATAAATGTATATTCTCCGATCGTGATAGGTTTTAACTTGTATCCTGTCCTGTTTGCAGTCTCTTCATCCATGTAATGCTCCCCAAGTAGCCTGATCGTATCCTGACTACTGTGTGAATAAATGACAGTATGTGAAGAAACATGAACCCCTTTTCCAATCGTAACACCCCCGATTCCATCAATCAATGCATAATGACCAATCCACACATTATCAGATAAGTCAATCGTTTTCTTATTGATTAATTTTACCGTTGATCCAATTCTTGTCCTTTTTAAATATTTTTTACTTTTCTTATTATAATATCCATACACCATAAACGGCCTCTGGAATACCGCCAGCAATCCTAAAGCAATTGAAATAATAATACCGAAGGGCGATAAATACAATTTTTTTAGCATTAACTACTTTCTTGAAATATCCGCTCAAAGTTAAATCATTTTATTTGATTTTCCCTACGGGATTGTTGAAAATGTAGGGGCCGCCCTTGTGGCCGCCCACGTGTAACATAAAAAATTTGTATGACCCATGGGCGGCCACAAGGGCGGCCCCTACATCACTTTCATTCGCTTAATAAATTGGGTTCCCCGATACCTTCCATAAACTTATCCATCATCACTTGATATACAACCTCTTTTGCTAACAAATGTTCTGCAACAGACAAAGCCATATGTATAGGGCGTATGCAATACACCCCTATCATTTATCAGGAAAACTATCATAAATTTTGCTGCGGTGCAAAAATCGAATAAATATTATGGTTTGATTTTCAAAAATAAAACCTATTCGATAATTTCCTATTCTAATTCTATAAGCATTTCTACTGCCTTTCAGTTTCTTACAGCCAGATATGTTGCTGAATTTATCTATAAATTCTAATTTCTTCTATACAATCAGCAATAAGGTTTAGAAGTTTATTATTGGCAACTTTTTTGATGTCTTTTTCAAATGATTCATCAATCAAAACATTCACTTCCTTAATTTTTTTATAAATTCTTCAGTGTTTACCATTCTGCCAGTTTGACCTTTTTTAATTGCTTTTAAGAGACCATTATCCTCTTTTTCAATAGTTTTGATATCTGATTTTGAACTTTTTTTTTCTTCTCCCGGTGTAACGAAATGCGCCAGTTTAACTCCTCTAAAAAGCTTAACCACTTCATAAATTTTTGAAGCATTGATCTCATTATCAATTTTTAAAATCAAAGTTTTCATACCCATATTCATTAGTTTACAAAAATACAACAATAATCTTTGTTTTTCGTTGAAATCGTACCATTTTATTCATTATCTAAAATGTAGGGGCCGTCCTTCTTATACTCTGTAAGAGTATCCTGTGAATAACCCCCAGTGAAACTGGGCGGACAAGGCAATCAATACCACTTAACACTGTAGGTGTTCTCCGATTCTTTCAATCAATTCCTTAACCTTCTTCAATCCAACTTCTTTTGAAAACCTCCCAATGGCATAATCAAACCCATTCTTTCCTATTTCCTGTCGTTCTTCTTTCGATAATGCCAAAACCTTCTCCATAACAATATGCCATGGTTGTTCATCATTTACCAACCAACCACATTTACTTTCCACAATAACCTTTCCTGTATCCGATCCAACCTCTGCCGATGACACCACCGGTTTTGAAGAAAACATATACGCTATCAACTTCGAAGGAACCGAACTCCCAGCCGCTGACGGATTAATCGGCAACAATAAAACATCTGCAATACTCTGCAACTCCACAACAGCTTTCAACCCCGGAGGCACAGATGTGAATAACACATTATTCAAATTCAATTTCTCAACTAATGAAATACATGCCTCTTTGTAAGACCCCGACCCCGCGATAACCAATACATTTTTAGCACTATCCAATAATTCAAATTCCTCAATCACTTTTTCCAATCCTGCAACCGGACCTATATTACCCAAATACATAAATATGAACTTGTTTTTAATGTTTTCAAGCAAATATTTATTTGATATTTTTTCCCGATCATCATTCTTATAAAGAAATTCACTCTCATTTTGCCAGTTTTCTAAAACTGTTATTTTATCCTCTGAAACACCACGCTCTTTCAGATAAACATCTTTCAGGTTTTCCGAAACTACAGAAATATGATTAGAACGATTGGCAATATATTTGTCGATTTTATATAAAGGTGAAAACAAATAAACCAACCATTTTGATTTAATTTTATTTAAGAAAGACTCAGGATACAAATCCTGAACATTCATAATGATAGGTATTTTTTTCAGCTTATTGAATCGCACAAAAGCAAATTGTCCCAGAAAAGGCCAGGGTATAGCATATATTACATCAATATCTCCAATTTGTTTATTGATATAATTGATTGCCTTGTATCCAAAGTCCCAGCTTTCATAAGATCTAAGAAGAATATTGTATTTAGGATAAACAAATGAATTTAATTTGACATGTTTAAAATTGGTTTTAACATTATTTATTTCCATTTTTTTAAACCCACTCTTATGTGTGCCTAATGGCCTTGACGGATGAGGTGTAATCAATACCACATCATGTCCACAATTCGATAACATTTCTGCTATATCCCAGTTAACGCTCCCGGTAACACCAGGTTCCGGTGGCACCACACAACTAACAATTACTATTTTCATATAGCCCTGAAAGGGCGCATTATATTAACACGGTGAGCCCTGAAAGGGCATAATATATTAGCACAGGGTGAAGCCCTGTGAAAACCCAAAACATAAATTTTTAAGCCCTGCAAGGGCGAAAGATATTTTAAAACGCATTAAAATAATAAAAGATATTTACATATCGTATTCATTTTCAATTCTTACGCCCTTACAGGGCTTAAAAATTGATCACTCTTTTTATACACAGGGCTACACCCTGTGCTAATATATTACGCTCTTTCAGAGCTTCAACACTCTTCGCTCAACATATCTAACCCCCAGATACCAAACAATCACTACCCTATACCAGATCTTATACCATACCGTAAAATCCGACAACTTATCATCTGCTTTATGTATTGCTGCCGTAAAATTATCCTCATGCCTTCTATACAAAAACAACTGCTCCGGAATAAAACACGTTTTTCCAATCATCTCACTTACCATCCCGATCCATATATCATGCATTGCAATCTTCTTTGGAAAAGGCAAAACAAACTCCAATATCTTCCGATTGAAAGCGAGAGAACAACCCAAATAAGTGTTCTTCTTTAAGTTTCTGAAAAAACCATCTCCACAGCCCTTCCATTCAAAATAGGAATTATGGATGATCTTTTCATTCTGGTCTACCATAAAACTATTGCATACTACAGTATCATGATCCTTAAGCTCATCTTTCATTCTATTTACCCTACCAAGCAACCAGACATCATCCTGATCAGATAAAAAGATTAAATCCCCGGAAGCCATTTTTAAAGCATTCTCAAGATTAAAGATTGGGCTTTGAAAAGTACAATTTTCAATAAGTTTAATTCTATTATCATTGAAACCCCTTATAATCTCAACAGTATTATCAGAGGACGAATCATCAGAAATTATAACCTCGTCATCTTCATCCAATTGTAATAGAATAGAATCTAATTGTTGCCTAATATATTTTTCACCATTAAAAGTCGGAATGCAAACAGAAATCATACATAATTGGTTTTTGAAAACCGATGTTTCAAATGCTTTACTGGTTCGGATTTATAATTGAAAATACCATGTGCCTAATGTAGGGGCCGCCCATGCGGCCGCCCATGGATAATGCAAATTTTGTTTATGATACTTATGGGCGGACACAAGGGCGGCCCCTACATTTTCCCCATTTACCAATTGCATTTTCTTCATTCGTCAATAACATTTTTTTCAATCCCGAAGGGATGAAATTATTATAGCAAAAATCGTATTCCCTTTTTTAAAACCCTGAAAGGGTGACATTTTTATAAAATATACTACATTATTCTGCAACAGAACCTTCTTATTTTAAAATCAACCGATTAAAAAATATGGCAAACCAGATAATGAATGTATTAAAATAATTCATAAACGGAGCCATAATCAAGCAGAAAATAATCAATGCCCAAGGTATGATGTATAATGTATTTCCCTCAAGAAAGTTTATATAGGTCAGCCTACTAATAAACCCATACAAAAAATTCAATAGAATAACCCCAACCAGCCCAAAATCAAGGTACGGGTCAATCGCATAACTTGATATATCATTAGTAATTTTGTATTCTCCATAATTCACTATCCCCAATCTATCCAGAAATAGAATTGAACTTAAAGGACGTAAAGTAAAGATTCCAAATCCCAAATATCCATCTTCTTTTTTCAATTCAACAAAACTATTCATTTGATCGAATCGTTGCGATGAATAGATATCCACATAACTTTCCAGAATATTTGTATTATAATGAATATTACCCAATCCCCTTATCAGTTTTTCTGCAGTGTAATTATTTAAAACCGAACTACTCTTCATAATCCTGATATTGCCCATAAATACGAAGAGAAATACAACTATGAATAATGCAGAAAGAATTTTAACAATAGAAACCTTGTAATAGTATGAGTAGGTAATGAAAGCCGATATTAATAATAAAAAGAAGATCTGCCGGCTTAAATAATTAATTAAAATAAAAAGAGCTCCAATTGAGAAATATATCAATATCCGTTTTGAAATAATTTCTTTTCTATATAAAATATAAGCCCATGATGGAACAATGGCTGAAATCATTATAAAATAATGCAAAAAAGAGACCAATTTATCATTGGTATCCTTATAAACATCAAAGCTAAATATTCGGGTAATTGGCAGATATCCAAATGTTTTAACCTCAAGTATAAATGTCAATACAATGCAGACAAATGTTATATAGAATATTGTAGCCTTACTTTGCTTGTTCCATAAAACCTTTTGTTCAGTTTTTAACTTGTTTCCTAAAACTATTCCAAATATAAAGAATATTATGGATAAAATAATAATCAGATGGGTGGTAGGGGAGAGGTCTGTTGAATCAGCAGAGAGCTTTAAGAAACTAAATCCATAACATAAAATAAAAATGCTGTAAAAGTTAACAGGGTTTAATGGGTTCTTAAAATAGTAAGTAGCGCCTATTAAGATCAAACAAACAATAACATAAACAATTATAAACTTCGACACCCCATCCGGATCAATCCCCATCCCAACATACCTGGCATACAATAAAATAGCCGTGATAATTGCAAAAGCAATAAACACAGCTATATTGAAATATTTTTTATTGTTTAGATTTTTAAAGTATATAACCATATTTGATTGATACTATCCTATTAGCACGGTCACTGAGCGGAGTCGAAGTGACATTTAACTGATCATCATGTCGTTTCGACTACGCTCAATGACCGGGAACGACTTTTTAGACATCCTCTTTTTATTTAGAAACTGTTTAAATTTGAATCTTTTTTTTGCCCGTAGGGCATAAATATCAATAGAAACGCAATACCCCCCTCTTCTTTTGCCCGTAGGGCATTTACATTAAAGGTTGATCCCCTATGGGGAAAAGGTTAATGATGAGGATTTTTCTATTGATATTAATTCCCTACGGGAAAATTTAAAACAGTTTTTTAAAATTTTAATTTCTGTAGAAACCTAAATGGCTTCAAAACTAATTTCCCAACTTTATACTCTTTCGAATCCCTGATCAATTCATACTCAAAGCAATCAGTTGGATTAACAAAATGCCGCTTATACAATTCAGCATGATTCTCATAAATCTGCAATCTCAATTTTTTTGAAATACCCTCCAATTGAAAATTCCTTGAATCCTTATGCATTCTATAATAAAAACAAGTCTTATCAATATTATATACCTCACCACCATCACCTAAAAGAGAAATCCAAAAATCCCAATCCTCAAATCCCTCTTTCATATTGGTATTAAATCCAGCGGTTTTATCATAATCAACTCTTCGAAACATAGAAGAAACAACAAATAGATTTTTTGCCAATAGCTTTTCTATAGAATATGTTTCAGTTGCTATTGTCAAACTCCTATAACCAAAATATTCAACATTACAGGTAACAAGCTTTACTGAACTATTCTGATCTAAAATATCCACAGCTAATTGAAGATAATCCTTACTAATTAAATCATCTGCATCCAATGGAAGAATATAATCCCCTGAAGATTTAGAAATAGCAAAGTTCCTGGCTGAGGAAACACCTCCATTCTCTTTAAAAAATACCTTTATTTTAGTGTTTGATAAATTAGTAAGATATTGTTTTGTAACCAAATCAGTTGACCCATCATCCACAATAATAATTTCAAACTCCTGATAAGTCTGATCTAAAACACTTTTGATTGTTTTATTTATATACTTACCCCCATTAAAGCAAGGAATAATTACAGAAACCATTATTTAACCCCCCTCTTATTAAAAATGTAGGGGCCGCCCTTGTGGCCGCCCACGGAAATGTAAATTTTATTTATGATACACATGGGTGGCCACAAGGGCGACCCCTACATCACTTTCATTCGCTTTGTTACCAACAAACTCCCGAAAATTTTGGTTGTTAAGCCTTAATATCCCACACCTATCATTATGAATTATGATTTAATATTCCAGTATCCACCCCGTTGGCTTCCAATACGGATAATACGACCTTCCTTTTTCAACAAGCTCAGGTATTCTTTGGCTGTATTTATGCTTATTGATAACGCATTGGCAATGCCAGTTCGTGATATTGTAGGATTTGTATGAATTAAGGCAATAATTTTATCTCTTAAATCCCCTGTGGGGGTGATCGGGGGGGTGATCGGGGGGGGAATCCCCCAAACTTTTACATAAAAGCCTCCATTTATATTTTTGAATTCAGGTTCGCTTTAGTATTGGGGTCAGTCCCCATTTCTTATATATTTAATCGTGTTGGATTCTATTTATTAGGTTTGATAATTCCTTATCTGAAATAGATGCAGTTTCACTTTTATCGTAAATTGCTATCAACGTCACTATGAGAATTTCTTCTTTTTTTTCTATCTCACATATAATTTCAGTATTAAGATGGCTTATTACTCTTAATCCACCGCTTTTGCCTTTCCCTTTACTTTCTACGGCTAATCTGATTTTAAAGGCGTTGTGTCCTAAAGATTTTCCTAATTGAGGATTTTCGATCAAGTCATTTTCAAGTTTGGACAATTCTTTATTTAATGAAGAGAATTTCCTCATTAAAGGTTTGGCCAACCTTTTGAAACTCTTTGTGACATTAACGATTACCTTCATTTAAGAAATCAGAAAGAGTTTGTAGCTTTTTGCTTTGTTTTTTGGCGGTTTTCAACTCACCCATTCCATCCTGGATAGCCAAAAATATCTCTAATTTATTTTGCAACTTATGGTAATCGGTGGTAATTTTCTCCCATTCATCATATGGAACAATGACCGAAGTTTTAATACCTCGATTGTCTACGATAAATTGCTTGACCTCTTTCATCTTACAGTCTTTAGCGATTTTTTTATTATGCTTTCTTTTATATCAATAGCAATACAAATGTACTACCAAAAAATACATTCCGACTACGTTTATCTTTTTATTGGCGAACATTTATATTATAGGTATGACGCCATTAGGAGTTTTCCATCAGAACATGATCAGTCTTGTTTTTGGGCAACCCTTACAGGGTTATGTTTTCGTTTATGCTTAGCCCCCAGTTTCACTGGGGGTTATTGTAGGTCAACTCCTACGGAGTTGGTTCACTGGTGGTTAAGAGAAATGAAGAACTCAACCCCAGAGGGGTTTCCTGTGACCGGGGCAACCCCTACATGGAGTCTAGTGTTAAGTTAATTTGAAAATGAATCAATTTGAATATTTGAAAATGAAAGAAATCAATGATTTATGATTAATTCGATACGCTATAATTAGCTTAACATAACACTAGTTATATTGTAAGAATTTCAATTCCACAAGGGCGATCCCTACATTAATTTCGTAAAATTTTAAAACCTATACGTTATTCCCAATTGCCCATGAAAATTAAAATAATCATTTGTTGGATTCCAATATTGTTGTGGCACAGTCAATATTGGCTTATACTGCCACTCATAGTTTTTCTCCTGAATGAACTGTAATTTAACATTAAAAATTAAATTTTTGTAGTTCCAATTTCCAACTAATGCAGCACTTAGGTCAACCCAATTCTTCCTGATATCCTGGATTGCATCATATTGATAATTATTATTGTGTACAAATCTTTCAAACTGAATGCCTATCATCTTTAATGATTTCACCCAACTAATATTAACTGTTTGCAGATTACTTCCGGGACCAATTCCAGCTCCCAAAACCTGTCCCAGATTAGTATACCCTTCTGTTATAGGTGTATGGGTGTACCAATCAATAGTCCAGCCTCTGTTGATAGTGGTACTACTGCTTTCTAATTCTGTCAATTCCATGTTGAGCTGTATATATTCACCTTTTCGAGCCTTTAATGGAATAAGTTTGTTAAATCCTATTATATATGCCGCTGAATGAGAAGCTTGTAATAAATAATCTCTTATATCCCATGCATGATCCTCCCTTCCATATTCAAAATAGATCTCCCCATGTTCTTCAGTCCACAACCAACGTAAAAAAAGGCTCGCCAACTGATCTCTACCTAATGCATCTTCAGAAGCGCCACCATCCGACTTTTTAGATAGCGGTATAAACACCGGCAGATATTCGTTTATGGTTTTTAGACCTTTACCATATGACATCAAACTGCGAGTTGCACCCAAAAACAAACCCGGAATCCATTTGGGCTGATACGTAATGACAACACCGTTTAAGTAACGCCAATTATTTGATTTTGAAACAGAATATTCGGAACTGTCCAATCGACCACAAATGATTTGCCATTCAAATGAACCAATCGGTGTTCGGATAGGTTTGACTGTGTTAAGTGTAAAATGATTAAACCCGGGTGCATTATTGGTCATGAGCAAAGCATTCTGCATTCCGGGACCCCACCAGAGATTTTCATTTGATAGCCCCATAGAAATCGCTCCAAAGGTTAACCGGATACTGCTTTGACCCCAAAACAGTTTATGATAAGCTTTGTCTCCAAAACGTTCAGGTAAATCAATTTGGCTTCTCAAGATAGGTGGTGTTTCTCCGGGTTGTATACCTGGAAATCCTTGAAAGACCTTGTTTTCAGCATAAACTATTTCAGGTCTTAATTGGATACTTAAAGGGCCATATTGAGCATACACACCGGCACTAAAAAGCGTTTGATATCCTCTGGCCGGTATCATTGCTCCATCATTAATTCCTGCCGGATGAACAGAATTATATTGTTGTATCCATGTAACAGGAAGAAGCTTGATGATCCCTTTATCCTTTCCAAATCTGAGTATCCCATCAAATTTTGTAAATCTATTAACTGAAAGCGAACTATCAGGGTCGAATTCATCTTTTTTATTGTTCAAAGCCATTGGAAAGAAGGGGCGTGAACAAAAAGAAAATGTTGAATCTAGCTCCCCAAGTAGCTGCATCCTTCTGTATACATCTTCCAGAACCGGAGTTCCAACCGGTATGGTTTGCGCCTGAAGTTCAACCGACCACAAAAGGGAATAAATTAGAACAATTTTTAGAAACTGTTCAAATTTCCCCCAATAGGAGTTCAATAACAGGAGAGAGCGGATTTTCTGTTGTAGAGACGCAATATTTTGCGTCTTTACGTGATGGAAATGAGTATCGCTATATGATTTTTGCATGCTATTTAAGTCTTAAAATCTGTAAGTAATTCCTAATTGCGCATGATAATTATAAAGGTTTTTGCCATGAGCCCAATACTGTGTTGGTCCACCTGCTATCGGAGTATAAGACCATTGATAATTAATTGAACTGATAGCATCCAGATTGAAGCTAAATAGTAAATTCTTATAATTCCAATTAGCATTTAATCCAGCGCTTATATCTACCCAATTCATTCTGGGATCAATTATATACGAATTAAAGAAATCGTTGTTATGAAGATAACGTTCAAACTGAAGCCCAATGGATTTTAAAGATTTAATCCAACTAATATTGATCGTTTGCAGATTACCTCCCGGCCCAATACCTGCTCCCAATAATTGACCTTTATTTGTATAGCCTGAACTAACAACATCACTTATATACCAACTTTGTCCACTTCTCTGTCTGGTGGTAGGATTCATCTCCAATTGGGTAACCTCCATATTGACCTGAATATATTCTCCCTGATGTGCTTTTAATGGAATCAGCTTTCTTAATCCCAGGATATAAGCACTAGAGTGCGATGCTTCCAGTTCAAGATCTTGTAGATTCCAAAAATAATCGCTTCTTCCATATTCAAAATAGATCTCACCTCTTGCTTTTTGCCAGATCCAACGCATAAATACTGAACTAAGTTGAGTCCTTTTTTTGGAATCTTCCGGTGTTCCACCATTACCTTTTTTTCCAAATGGATTGAAAATTGGAAGATAATCCCCGAAACTCTTTCCCATAGCTTTACTATATACTTGATAACTTCTATCTAATCCTAAAAACAGACCTGGAATCCATTTAGGCTGGTAAGTTAAAACCATTCCGCTCAAATATCTCCAATCATCCGGTTTTGGAACATACAACAAAGTCTGAAAGTATCTCCGATCAGGCTCTGGTGGTGTATATCCTGATTGCTCCAGTTTCCCTGCAATGATCTGTCCTTCAAATGAACCTATCGGAGTTCTGATAGGTTTTACTGTATTCAATGTTAAATGTTTAAACCCCGGTGCACAATTTGTCATTAATAGCGAATTATAAATCCCGGGTCCCCACCATAAGTTTTCATTTGATAAACCAAAAGATATAGCACCATAGTTTAACCTTATACTACTCTGTCCCCAGTAGATCTGATTAAATGACTTATCCCCAAATCTTTCCGGTAAATCAATTTTATTATAAACATAATGATAGATCTGATACCAGAGTTGTTCCGCCCAAACTGGATCATATCGAGTATCCGGAAAACCTGAAAACGGCAAGTTATCAGCATGAACGAACTCAGGCATTAACTGAATAGACAAATGCCCATACTTTGCATAAATCCCCCCGCTAAACATTGTTTGATAACCTCTTGCAGGTATCATAGCCCCATCATTTAAACCTGCCGGCCGATCAGTATTAAATTGATTGATCCACTGAAATGGCAGCAATTTAAAAATCCCCTTACCCTTATCAAATTTCAAAACACCAATTTCTTTCGTCCAACTATCTTTGCTCAGACTACTATCAGGATCAAAACCGTTTTTTAACCCCAAAGCCTCAATAGGAAAAAAAGGCCTGGCACAAAACGAACTCGACGAATCCACCAATCCCAACAATTGCCCCCTCCTATAATAATCCTCCAATACCGGCGTCCCCACCGGCAATGACTGAGCCTTTAATCCAAATGAACCTGCTACTATAATTAGAACCAATAAATACTTTTTCATAAATTCTTAATTCAGTATTGTAAAAAATGTAGGGGCCGCCCTTGTGGCCGCCCATTTTTGTTTTGTTTACTGATTTTTAATCCCGTAGGGCCGTCATGATTATTGAAAAAACTCCTTTAGGAGTAGCCCGAGAATAACCCCTATGAAACCGAGAGTCACCAGAGATCATGGTTTTTTCACACCGTAGGTGTATTCCTTAAATAACCCCCTATGAAACCGAGAGTCACCAGAGATCATAGTTTTTTCACACCGTAGGTGTTTTCCTTTAATAACCCCCGGTTTCAACCGGGTGGAGGGCAGATACATGGACAAATAACTCCGCTAGGAGTTCCCCATTATCCTATTACTTAATAAAATTACGATACATTGTCTTATAAAACGCCAACCTCCCCGTCCTTACAACCAACGAACTAGCCCTAACAAACACCACCACAAAATATTGCACCCAATCAATTACCGATTCTTTAGGACAACTCTTCGCATCCCTACAATAATTCCCATATCGCCCATTTAACTTCTCAATATCACTATTATCATCAGCAAAATCATGCACACATTTAACATCTAAAATAAAACAAAAAGAATACATTTTCTTAAACTCTTCAATAAACACAAAGTCACAAAAATCAAGCCTAACCTTTTCATTATACCCGCCAACAAGCGAAAAAGCACCTAGATTAATCAACATCCCACTATTCAATAAAGAAATCTTTTTTAAATCATTTACCCCAGTTAAAACCCTTTTTAACGCAAAACCTCTTTTTAAAAAATATCTGCATGGAGAAACATTCTTTCCATTATTAAGAGTTAAAACAGGCGCAATAAGTTTTATCTCAGGATTTTCATGTATCGCAAAAGAATACTTTTCTATGCTATCTAAAGGAAAAGTCGTATCCTGATCCAAAACTAACAACCACTCTTTCTTTAATTCCTTCCCATACTGAGCCGCAAAATTATATGCTTTACTTATTCCCGGATTAGAACCATCATGAAAATAATGAATTCTAAACCCCCCATATATAAAGATCGTCCCACTTAACCGATCACTCTCTAAACTATTATCATAAACCACCAAATCCATCGTCTCATCAATAAATACAAGACTCTTGTTTAACGAATTAATAGTAACAGACTCTTCAACCCTCACATTATAAAGAACCACAACCCCAATGAATTGACTGCAAATACGGTCTGCCTTCTCAATGTAGGGGCCGCCCTTGTGGTCACTGAGCGTAGTCGAAGTGTGGCCATCCTTTTTTAACTCCTCCATTTTATGCCTTCAATGTTATCATCAATGCCCTTTTCAAATTAACCGGCGTCTTCCCAAAACAATATAACAACGTAATCGATAACATCTGAACCATCCTCACACAAAATGAAGAAAACCTTCCCTTGTTTTTTTTAAAATAATAATACCTACTCTTCTCCATAAACGCCCACATACTATAACTAAAAGGATCTCTATTTTCCATCGTAACCCCTTCCAGATGAATAATCTTCACTGAAGGCAAAAGATAAGCTTTATACCCTGCTTTATTCAACCTAAAAAACAAATCCGTCTCCTCATAATACATAAAAAACTCCTCATCAAAGCTTCCAATTTCTTCAAATACCTGCCTTTTTATAAAGAATGCCGCCCCAACCAAATAATTTACACCCCTGATATCAGTGAAATCGCAAACTTTTCCCATTGCCAATTTCTCAAAGTATAATTTCTTGTATAATTTTCTAAATCCAATATCACTAAATTGTTGCAATACCGAGGGAAAATTTCCAAAAGATTTATTAGGCGTACCATCAACCCTTACCAGGTTCCCTCCACAACAAGCTACTTCATTTGAAGCATTCTCAAGAAAATCATAAAATACACCAACACCATCACTCAATAAAATCGTATCCGGATTTAAAAAGAACAAATATTTCCCAGTAGCATTTTTCGCCCCAACATTATTAGCCGCCCCAAACCCCCTGTTCTCTTTATTAATAATGATCTTAACATCAGGAAAACGTTTAGCAATAGCCTCAACCGAATAAACATTAGATGCATTATCCACCACAATAACTTCAAAGGCAATATCTTTAGTGTATTTATAAATTGAATCAATGCAATTACAAGTATGCCCCTCGCAATTATAATTAACAATGATAATAGATACCTGTACTTCCATTTCTTTTTTCAATGTAGGGGTCGCCCTTGTGGCCACCCTTCTTAGTTTTTAATCCCGGAGGTCGTTATTGTAACAATTGAAGGTTCTTCGTTTTAATCCCGGAGGGATGTCATGATTGTAATAGGAACTAACAATAAAAATTTATACCAAAAAATCCCGTAGGGATGAAATAATTTTGTTCCGTGCTAACGGCAAACAGCTAACGGCCAATAGCCCGCAAGAACACCCCTCTAACCAACACCTCCTTAAACACAAAGATCTGTATCCCAAAATACAACCCTGCACACATCACAACCTCAACCCCCAACCTAACAAAATCACTCACAAAAACACCCCTTACCACCAATGCCACAGGAACAAATATCAAACACGCCAAAAACGCCTTCCCCGCCAACCCCCAATCAAACTTCAACTGCATCCTCTTTTTCACAAAATAAAACGAAACCAACGACACCACCAATTCACTCACCACCGTTGCAACCGCCGTCCCCTTATCTCTAAACGGCACAATCAACGTCAAATTCAATATCAAACTAACCACCAATCCAAAGACAGTAGCCACCAAATACCCCTTTTCATTTCCACTAGGTATCAACAATTGCGATCCAAAAACCGACCCCAACCCAATCAAAAACACCAAAGGCGAAGCAATCTGCATAGTCAAAATCGCCCCCATAAACTGATTCCCCGAAAACACCATCATTATCTCTCTTGAGTATAAAAATAGCCCAAATGAAATTGGAATCCCCAATAAACAAATAAATGAAAATGATTTATCCGTCAAAGACTGTGTTAACTTAATATCAAATGAAGCAATACTTTGCGTAATCTTTGGTATCAAAACAGTTCCCAGTGAAGCAACCAATGGTATAGCAATCTTAGTAATCTTAATAGCAGCAGTATAAAATCCCACAGACCTATTATCAGCTAAAAACCCCAAAAGCAAAGTATCTATTAAAGTGTAAATACTTATAGCAATCGAGGTACTAAATAGAATAAATAAGACAGGTAAATGTTTTTTAAGCTCCAGTTGCTTAAATCTCAATACAATTTGTTTATTTAAATTTAATAAGTTCCAGATATTATTCCCAAGAATTGAAAATACAGTAATTAAGAAATATATAATTAAATCATTTGCGTTTTTTACAAAAAGAAAAAGCCCAATTAACGCCAAAACTTTGATGATAACTGAGCGAATAGATAGGAAACTAAATTTTTCCAGTCCAACATAAAACCAATCCAATGTCGAGAAACCAAAAAGTATCAGTAATCCACCAAATAAATAAAATGAAATATCCTGTTTAAACCATCCAACCGAAAAAACAACAACAAAATATACAACTAATAATAATGCACTACTGATTATATTTATTACAAGTAGTTCCGAACATAACTTACTTAACTGTAATTTATCTCCCCTTGCCTTTGCCACTTCCCTGATGCCATAAACCGGTATTCCCAAGGCTGCCACCATTACAAAATATTGTGCAAAAGTAATAACAAACTGTACTTTCCCAATCCCATCCGGCCCTAGAACCCTTGCAGTATAAGAAAAACTGATTATTGGGAATAATATATTACTCAGTATGTATAATATATTATGTAAAAAGTTTTTCTTTATAGACATTAATCTGTGTAAATCCTTTTAAATCAGAGAAAATCCGTGGATCAATCTTTCATCATTTCCCTATAATACTGTTGTCCCAAAAGAAATCCAACCATTAAAAACCCTGCCAAAAATCCCCCAATTAACAACCCTTTTAACCGAGAAGCCTTTTCTTTCAACAACGGAAATACTGGTTGATCTATAACCTGAATCAATGGTGTTTCCTTCTGCAACGTTATTTTAGCCACTTCCAGATTTTTGATAACCTCTCCATAAGCTGTACTAGCTACTTGTAAATCGATTTGTTTTTTTTGACGATCTACTCCTGCAATCTGTTTAGCCATATTAATATTTTGATCAGCCATTGTTGCACTACTATACATAGAATAAGATAATACTCTATAAAGCGAATCAGCTCGGCTTTGAAGAATATTTACATTATCCTTTTGACGTTTGGTTTTTATCCCAATATAGAAATCAGTTACTTGATTATTAAGTGTTTCAAGAAAAAATTTGGAAAATATCTCATTAGTTGATGTACAAGTTGCTTCTATCAAGCTGAGTTTTTTATCTGGTTTACTAATACTTAAAACAGTTTTTATTAATGATGATTGAATATTCGTTAATAAACTGTCTTGTTGTCGGGTTAACGAATCGGGTTTTAGATTTAAAGGAAACTTTAATCCAGCCAGTTTAGGCTTCTCCGCCCATTTATCATTGATATGATTAAATGAGAGCCAATAATCAATGAGTGTTATCTTACTATTACCAACAATAATTGGAGACAATAAAGTATTCACTATCATTTTTCTTGAAGTCATGATAGACATAATATTATCTGAGCTAAACATACTACCGCCGCTAGCACCCAAATCAATGCCAGCCATAGAAGCCAGTCCGGAATAAGCGCCAAGCGGATTACCCTTTTCATTTTCAACTGAAAATGTGAGTTTAGCAATATATTGAGGTTTTGTAAGCCAGGCTTTTGCAACACCAATACTAGCTCCAATAAATGCGGCAAGAACAATAATAACCCACTTCCTTAGCAGAAACCGCCAAATCTCTTTGCCCTTTAGTATTAATTCCTTAAGCGAAATCTCATCGCTTTCTATATGTTGATTCAACTCTTCCATCTTTTAAATTTTGATTCAAAAAATATTTGCTTTCCAATCGGATATTGTAGAAAATGTAGGGGCCGCCCTTGTGTCCGCCCAGGGTATTTTATTTCAGCGCCTGAAACAACAATATTCCAATAGTCGCCATAGTTGAAGTAATACTTATTATCATTCCAACCTTAGCAGCTTCTGTCATTTTTTCTTTCTTCTCTCTCTCTGGAACAAAAATATTTGCACCATCTGAAACCTTAGGATAAAATCTAAATCCCATTATTTGTCTAGTACTGGTTAATTCTCCATTAGCAGCGGTTACATATATTCCTCTTTTCAAAGATTTTTCATTAAGTCCTCCGGCTCTGGATATATAATATCTTAAAGTTTTCCCTGGATAAAACATCATTTGACCTTGATTATAAACTTGACCGGTTATACTAACGGTTTGCATTTCTCTTGGAATATTAACTAAATCCCCATTTATTAAAATCATATCATCGCTTGAACCTGGATGTTCCAGTGATTTGACTAAATCAATTGCTACATTTCTTGGAATAGAATCAATTTTATTTGTTCTGATAAGAATTGCACCAGCTGGATATGCGTTGGCAGTTAATCCCCCGCTTCTTTTAATGAGGGCTGAAACTCTTTCACGTGTATTTTCCTTAGCATAACTACCAGGATTGGCTACCTCACCTAAAATTGTTACATTCAATTGAGTCATATATCCGGGATCATTTTTAACTAATACAACATCAAATGGTTGAAGCACTAAAGTGTCGTAGCTATTCGCAAGAGAGTATTTGATGATTTCTGTTCTTATAGTGTTTTTCTCAAAAACATTTGCATCTTTCTTTCGACGGGCAATTTCTATATCTTTCCCGGCGGTCACTTTTAACCCTCCCGCCATATAAATAAGATCTTTAACATGCATATTTTCCGAAAATGGAAACGTACCTGGTTTTAGTACTTCTCCATTGATATTAACGGTATAAGCCTCACGAATTTCGAACTTTGAATAAACCTCCAACATATCTTCTTTCTTAAGAATTACATCTTTTGATCCTGAAATTATGTTGCGCAGATCAATGGATAAAACAGTAGGAGTAAGATCTTCATTTTGGCGAAAGAGTGTAGCTTTGGGTAGGTAAGCATCTTCCTTTAAACCATCCGCTTTTTTTATCAATCCTGAAAGAGTTAACCCTTCAGTTAAGGCAAATTCACCTCCCCGGAATACTGCACCCTTAATTGTAACGCGATTAGCATAACGATTAAGAATCATTCCAACAGTGAGTACATCTCCATTGGCAGGTTTAATAGATGAATATTGATCTGCTTTTACATCGAGAATCTCTTTTTCACGACTAGTGACACGGACCACATTGATAGAACTTTTATAAGCGTTTTCTGTAAATCCACCACTATAGTCAAGAATATTTTGAATATTATCTGTATCAATAGCTTCAAAAATAGCAGGGCGTTTTACCTGACCAAGTAAGGTTACTCTGATTTTATACGGATTTATTTTTATAATATCCTGGTCTTTTAAAACTAAATCATTCGATTTATCCCCTTTATTCAAAAAATCATAGACATCAATAACTGCAATAACCCTGTTGTCACGTATTAATTGTATATCTCTGAAAGACCCGTTCTTTCCGGGTCCGCCAGAAGCATACAAAGCAGTATATACCGTTGCAAGAGATGGGAAAGTATAAGTACCGGGCACTGTAATTTCTCCAATCATAGTTACCTTAATGCTTCTGATTTCTCCTAAAGTTATTTGAACTGAAGTGCCACCACCTTTGAGCCTTGAAAATCCATTTTTTTCTAAATATTTTTCAATTCGGGTTTTTGCCTGTTCGATTGTTAACCCGTTTAAAGATACCGGGCCTACATTTGGAATACGAATATACCCTTCAGATGAGATTCTTAATTTATAATTAGCTTCCGAAAAGCCATAAATATCTATAACTAAAAGGTCTCCCGTGGAGAGAACATAGTTCTTTGGGGTAGGCATATTAAGATTTGGAGCAAAAGAAATATTCGGATTATTAAATAATTCAGATCCAAAGATTGCATTTGATTCTTCTTTTTGACTTTTTTTTACTTCAACTTGTTGGATGACCTTTTTCTCTGGAGCAACATCAATTTCTTGTTGCTTTGTAGCGGCATTCATCTGATTCATCCTCTCAATTACCTTAGCTACTTCCGCTGGTTGAGCCCCAGCAGCTATGGCTTGCTTTTCAAAGTCAGCAATTGAAATTCCATCTGCAGTCAGTTTAGCCTTTAACTGTGCGACCTGTTCGTTCGACAAATCATCAGCCTTCAAAGTTTTTAGTTTAGCGGGTTCCATTGATTGTGCATGAATCTGCAAGGATATTAAACAAATCCCCAATAAAATAAATATCGTTTTAAAATACTTCATAAAAGTTTTCCTTTTTAAAATGTAGGGGCCGCCCTTGTGGCCGCCCTTCTTCAAATTCTTGTTTTATTCTTAAATGTAGGGATAGCCCTTGTGGCCATCTTTTTAATATTTTTACATTTTTTGATCCAAACCTTTTCCTGTTTCAATATGTTCAAAATTTGGCAAATATTCTTTTAAAACATCAACCAATTCACTTTTTGATACCTTTTCTTCATCAAATAACTTATGCAACCGATTAAAAATCTCATCAATCTCTTTTATATCCCGTTTCTTAGAGTTTTTTATAACTCCCAGATTTATAAAACTATTTAGATCCAATACTTCTTTATCAGTATAAAACTCCTCAAATGATTTTTCCCCAGAAGTATCCGAACCAAAGAAATAAACCGGATAACTTTTCGAGTTTTCATCCAGAAGTAAAGCCTTCTCTTTTGCCTCCTCTTCTGATTGACAAACATCAACCTCCAAACCCAAGGACTCTAATAAATCTCTAACAATTTGGTCAAAAGGAATCATATCCTTTTCTTCATCTAACTTAGGGAAAAAAATATCCCCAGTTTCTCCCATAATAGACGCCATTAAACACAATTCTCCTGATTCTTGTGGTGAAACAAAAAAGCGCCTAATACCTAATGGACATGACCAAGGTTGTCTCCTATTTAACCTTTCCAGAAAACCCAAAGGCAAACTACCATTTGAAAAAGCTACATTAGCAAATCGTGCAGTTTTAATTGGGATTCTACTTGAATAAGCCATAATTAACTCCTCCATCAATTTCTTACTTGCTCCCATAATGTTTACAGGATTGGCAGCTTTGTCTGTTGAAACGCAGAAAAAATGTTCAGGAGGGAATTTAACTAATAGCTCTAATAGTTTACGCGCACGTAGTACATTGTTTTCAATCATAGCCTCAATTGAAAAGATATCCTTTTCACTTCTCACATGTTTGTGAGCAGCAAAGTTGGCTACAATTTCAAATGGTCCATGGTGCCCAAATATTTTCTCAAATACCCGATCCCCAAAATTAACAGGGTAGGTTATAAAATCTTCAGGAATATGATACCCCTCCGAACTGCGCAGGTCACGTACCAACTCCGTTAATCCATTTTCATTAATATCAACTACAACCAGTTTCTTTATCTTAAAACGTAAAATAGCTTTGATGTAAGATGACCCAATAGTACCTGCACCTCCGATTACCAATACTGATTTATTGTTGATGCGCTCTTCCATTTGGGTATTGTATTTTTTAAAGTCTGATTGTAACAAGCTTACTTCGCGATTAGTAACCTTTTGATTGATAAATGTATCTAAGTTAAATTGAAGTTGCATATTTTAAGAAATTAAGTAGATAAACTACAAGAAAGAATCAAATGTGTTTTTCATTCCCTCGGTTGTTGTGTAAGGCATTTTCTCAATACCAAGGACCTTTTTAAGTTTTTGATTAGAAACCACGTATGACTCTGTGAGCTTTTTTAGCCTTTCACTGTTTAAAGGGAGCCCAAGAGTATCACCGACTTTCGCTATAAATTTAATCATGCTGGGTGAAATATTCCAGATATGTGTTTTTTTATTTAATGAATCTGCCATCAAATGAATTAGTTCATTTGTCGATAGTGTTTCATCATCAGCAATTTGGTAAATGCCTGGTTCGATATCCTTTTCAATAAATTCTTGAATAACAAACAAAAGGTTTTGTATTGAGGTGAATGAACGGCTGTTTTCAAATGCGCCTAAAGGCCAAGGCAAACCTTTTTGTGCTAGTTTATAAAGCAGATTAAGATTGCCTTTATTCCCTGGTCCATGTATCATACAAGGCCGTAAAATATAAACCTTTTTCCCGGGTGGTAAAGGTTGATCCAAAATGTACTGTTCGGCCTCCAATTTGGATTTTCCGTAAGGTGTTAACGGGTTTGGAGTGTCAAATTCTATAAGATATTCACCGGAAACGGTATCTGTTACAGCTTTTACTGAACTGAAAAAAATAAATTTACTTGCGGATGAATTTAAAAAATGTTGGAATATTTTTCGAGTTAGGCCAACATTGATTTTAAAATAGTCTTGTTCGGTAGATGTTTTTAAGGTATCATGGGCCTTGCCTGCTAAATGAATTATGGTATCAATCTTATTCCAATCCGCTTTCTCCAATTCATGCCATGAATAGTAATCATCGAATATGTGATTTGTTGGTTCAATAATATCAACGGCAATTAATTTTAGTTTAGACGTCTCTCTGAGTTTCTTTGAAAGGTTGTTGCCTACAAAGCCAAATGCACCAGTAATAAGAATGTTCATTTAATTTTTTTTAAAACGCGATAATTAATTTTATTTCTTTCACAATCAAAAAACCAACCATATTTATTGAAATAAATAACGGCAGATTGTAAAAATATTTTAAATAGTTTGAAACTTTTGGCCGCTCCCCTTTCGTGTATATGAGTAATCGTTACTGATGGAAAATATATTGTTTTATATGAATTATGGATTCGTCTAGATAAATCAAAATCTTCAAAATACATAAAAAATTTTTCATCATATAACCCAACTTCTTTTAATGCTTCAACTCTGAATAAACTAAAACAACCTGAAATAATTGGAACATCTAGTTCTTTTTCTGGATAATTCTCTAATGTATATTCTTTGTTTTTCGAATGAAATATTTTTCTTAATGGCTTAACAACTCGCATTAATAAATGAAATGGTGTTGGTAGTAATTTAGGCAATAATTGTATACTACCATCTATATTTAAAATTTGCGGCATAATCACACCTATATCAGGATTGCTTTCCACCTTTTTGAGCAAAGTTGATAAAATGGATGTCTCAAAAATAATATCTGAGTTTAAAACTAGATGATATTTTATATCATCATTTATAGATTTCCGAATGGCCAAATTGTGACCTGCTCCATAACCAATATTTTTTCCTGTGAATATATAATTCACATCACAATTTTCAAATGCATTGTTTCTTGAAGCTGAGTTATCTACTAAATATATATGATTTATATAAGAATTCGTTTTTATTGCTTTTACTAAATTGGCTATTTGAACGAATTCGGGGTTATATAGCACTATTGAAATATTTAGATTCTTTTCCATTTCTTATTTTGGGATTTTATTTTAAATATTCTTGTAAGTGTACACAAAGAATGTGAATATGGAGATATATAATCAGTGACTACTGAATTGGTACTAATCAATACTGATATGCAACCCCCAATGAACTTGAGTACCATCGCTTTCGCAATCTTTCCGAGAAACTTGCTCACTATCTCATTCTACCTAATCAAAAAGCAACCCATCTCAATCTCCGTCCATAATACTCCAAAGTATCCCCAAATATTCTTGAAATACTATTTCTGTAACTCGAATGTTTTGTGAAGAAGGAAAATACTCTGTAAAACTTTTATGTATGGTGTTTTTTCTAATTATGTAATTTGTCGGTACTGGAATAGGCTTTAGTCCTGCGTTGCGAAAATGCATAATGGCATGTGGCATATGTGCCGCATCCGTGACGAGGTAAAGCTTGCAAGATGTACCAAAGCGACTAATATATTGTGATGCTTCACTTTTAGTGTTCCATGGTTCACAGATAGTGAATATGTTTGTACTTACTATACCAAGTTCCTGTGCAGCCAAAGCCGAGATTTCGGCCTGTGGCAAAGGTTGGTTGCCGGCATACCCTGAAAAAATAAGCCTACTTTTTGGTATAAGATGATAAAGGCGGATACCCTCCACCAGCCGAGTCAATCCTGAAGAAAACAACTGACCAATACTACAATCGATCAGCGGATTCATAACCGCTACCCAAAACCAAGATGTTGGCGATTGAATTCGGCGCATTAATTTTATTAGGTCTTTCTACAGAGATATGAAGAGGGGGTACTAATTTTCGAGCTTAGCCAATATAATTTGGGGTAAAAGGGGAGTGCTTATCTGTAGAAGCCAAAGCACTGATAATCCGTGCAACCATTTTGAGATCTTTTTTTCCTGCAAGATAAAACATCAATACTGCTAAAAGAAGCAAACAGTATATGGGTAAAAGTGTGAGTAATGACTTCGTTAAGTTAAGAAAAAACAAAAAAAAATATTGCTTAGCTTTTTTTTGTTTTTATCTACACATCTTCATGAAGAAATTTTTTCCCCAGTTATTAAAAGATTTATTAACCTAATTTTAGGTTAATAAATCTTTTAATAACTGGGCATTTCAATCTAATGTGAAATTATATTTTCAATATTTAAACAATTTAATTCCATATGCAAGTTTATAATTATTCTTATATCTTTACATGACACGCAATTGGAGAAAATCTCCTTTAGACTTTAGTCGAAGGGCTTTGAAATACAAAGAGGGCGTAAATACAATAAGAATTCACCTTTTTACTGATAAATGAGGATTTCCAAAGGGGTGCATAAAATATTTTTTGACATTGAAATCCAACTTTACTAAGACAAAATTTTAGACTAAGTTCATTGTAATTTATTTTATGATCAGGGTCACTTAAATACCCCCGCTTTCCGGGCACTCCAATTAGTAATGTTCCATTATCACGTAATACTCTCCCAATTTCTTTAAGTAATTTATTTGGTTCTTCTATATGTTCCAAAACATTATCTAAAAGCACAGAATCAAAATAGCTATTTGGAAAAGGTAATATATTGGGCTGCATTAGACGGGCATCAAGGTCGTGAGCATTACAATATGCAACAGTGTGTGGATTTATATCTACACCTGTTGTCAGGGCTCTAAAGGCCAACATATCACCAATTCCGCAACCAACATCGAGAGTGCTACCTTTAAGATGCCTAGCAAGTTTAGGATACAGCCAATACTTACGATATAATCTTCCGAGATTGCTGCGCGTTTCTAGGTACGAAAAGTAATTATTGAAGTTATTCATAAATAATATTTTAGTTTTAGAATATTTTTTTGGTAGGAATCAATATGGAGATATACCCACTCTTTTAAGAATTGAGGAAAAAAGTCTTAATAACCTGGGAAATTTACATATAAAAATCAAAAAACGATTTTTGTATGGAAGCAGAACCGTAACTTTTGATTCTTTTATGTAAATGCTATACTCACTTTTCTTAATCAACTCAAAACATTGAATATACTCATTCCTTGACTGAACTTGAAAAGCGGCTTTTATTAAATAGAAACAAATATGCTTGATAAAATGCGCGCGAAACAGGTTTTCATATTTTCCCCCATTAGGCATGGCAAGAATAAACTGGTGCTCTCTATTTAATAGTGATAATCCATCCAATAAGTAACCGGAAGTTATAAACCGAGAATTACTAGCATTTCTCACAAGAGCATGATAATAAACTCTGGGCACAAAGCATGTATTATTTGAAAAATAGGCAACTTTTCTTGTATATAAGATATCTTCCCATAATTTGACTTCTGGAAAGCTTATCTGATTTTCGATCAAAAACGACCGACGATAAACCTTATTCCATACAACCGTGAAAATATCATCATCAAGCATGGCTTTACGAAATATATCTTCCCCTTGTAGCTTATCTCGGCTGAACTTTACCTTAGTTACTATAGCTTTTCCGTCATTATTAACAAAATCAAAGCCGAAATTAATAAAATCTGCTTCTGACTTTTCCAGAACAATAAGCATATCAGAACACAAGCCGGGTTCTATCGAATCATCGCTATCTACATAACAAATATACTTACCAATTGCCCGATCCAAACCATAATTTCGTTGTGCACCTGCACCTTTATTTTTACCAATATGTAAACTAAAGTTCGAGTATTTTTCCAAAAAGCGTTTGCAAATTTTTAAAGATTCGTCCGTTGTCGATGGGTCGTAAACAAGGATGATCTCAATATTTTGAAGCGTTTGGTTTGAAATACTCTCTAAACAATATTCGAGGTATGGTTCAACATTATAAACCGGAACAATAATGCTAAATATCGGATTATTAGTCATAAACTTCGCGATTATTTTTTTCATAAACTTACTCTAACATTTTATTGTAAATGGTTTCATGTTTCATAACCATAGAATCAATTGAAAATTGTTTTGAAAATTGCAACGATTTTTCGCTGAATTTATTTCTTAACTCCGGGCTGACAATAAATTTTTCAATTTGTTTTGCAAGCAATTTACCATTTCGTGTAGGAAAGAATAACACATTTGATTCGTCTAACTGTATCGATCGGAAAATTGGTATATCTGTACAGATTATAGGAAGACCCATTGCCATCATTTCGATCAAAGCAATTCCAAATCCTTCAAATTCAGAAGGGAATACACCTATATTACAATTTTCCAATATTTTTGGTACATTTTTACAATTTCCTAAAAACTTTACTTCGTATTCAATTTTCAAATCTTTTGCCATCAATTCCAGCTTACTTCGTAATAATCCATCTCCAATTAAAATTAATTCTAGATTTTGATATTTTTTTGTAAGCAATGAAAAAGCATTAAAAAGTGTATCATGACTTTTTCCATAATTTAATCTGGCAGTATATGCTATTCGAATTATATTGTCAAAACACTTAAAGTCTCGGTTGTAGCTAAATTTATTAATATCAATTCCATTACATATAGTAATTGGATGATTGGACTTTTTTGTAAAAAGAACATTTATTTGCTCTTTGATTATAGGAGAGATACATATTATTTGAGTTTCACATTGGTTATACCACCAATCTTCAATCCTAAGTTTGATTTTCTGATTAATGATTTTGTTTTCATAATGAATGCCAGAAGTATGTATTGTATGGAAATGATATGCATTTTTAGCTGCTATACGAATTGCCAATAGTATTGGCATTACGTTATATTGGAATGAGTGTGTATGAATAATGTCTGGTTTAATTCCTTTTAATATTTTTGTGACTTTAAGAATGTTAATAATTAATAAAATTGTATCAAATAACGAAGAGGATTTATGTTTTAATGGAAGAAGTATCAGATTAATATGTTTGGCCACATTCTTTTTTAAATCCAATATATTATTACTTAATACTAATAAAGTAACCTCATATTTTTCGGGATCAAGACGGTTGCATAATTCTATAACAATACCTTCTATACCCCCTACACAGAGGGAATTAAGAACGTGGATGATTTTTATTTTATTATTCATTATTTAACAACTATCGATTTCGAACTCAGAAAAAGAATTAACTACTAATAAATTAATTTAGGTCATACTGTAGAAGCTGTAAAGCTTTAAAAGCAACATTAATGTATCGTAGCTAATTATTAAATCAAGCCCTATTCTTTATTCTATCTTCCACCTGTTATTATTCCATAGAATTTAGGTGTAATTCGTTTTAAATAAAATCCCAAAAAAACGCCAATAGATATTACTATTAAAGGGGCTATAATGTAAACTAAGAATGAAACAAATTCATCTTTTCCAAGTATTAAAAAAAGAACGGTTTTTAAAATATTCAAAATGGGTTCGTGAAAAGCATAAATAAAAAATGAGAAAGAAATAAGAGAATAGAATTTATGATTAGATAGATTCTTGTTTTTTAATAAAATGTCATATAAACTCCATAAAGCTAATACCCCAATTAAAATACTTGTTTTATTTAAAATATTTAATACTAATAAATTATGAAATTTCATATAAACCAAACTTGTTTTGCAAAAAACAATTGCTATCCAAATATAAGTATAAATACAAGATTTTATTGAAAATTTAATTTGTATTAGATTATCTTTTTTTAAACAGAGAAATGCTCCAAAAACGAAAAAAAATATTGCTTCGTTCGAAAACAATATAAAATTAAACTCATAAAACCATGTGAATAAAAAAAATAGTAAGGTAAAATAATTGAAATATTTAATTAACAAATAAACAATAGGTGTTAAAGAAATAAGTACTATTAAATCCCTTATAAACCACAATTGGTAAGGGATTGGATTAATTAAGATTATGAATAATAAATGACGAAAAGTATAATCTCTAATAAGTACTGTAGTACAATATGTTTTTAATTGAGGAATATTTTGTAAAATAAAAAAAAACAGCAGACCCAAAACCGACCAGAATAGATAGGGAAGGACTAGTGTCTTTAATCTCTTTTTAAATTTAGTGATGAATTCATTTAGCGGTCCATTTATATTTTTAAAAAATAAATATCCTGAAATGGAAAAATATAATGGAACTGCAATTCCAGTTATACCCTGACTAAAAAAGTCTTGAAAAAATGAATTGAAACTTTTATATATTTCTGTATTTCCTGTATTTGTGTTTTTAACGAGATTATATGAATGCAGATATACTACCATGATCAGTGAGAAAAACGAAATCACTCTTAATTTTACACTTAAATAGTTAGTCATTGTTGGACCTTTTAAATATTTTTTGTATCGTTGATACAATTTGGCTAAGGCACATTATTTTGAATTTATCAATTATGATGTGCTTTAAAAGTATTTGATTAGCCTAATACTTTAGTGAAGTTTTTAAAAAGTTAACCGAAGCGATTCCTGTTTTTTTATACTCTCCATTGCAACATGTTTACATTGATGTAGTTTTACCTATTTCGTATCTAATTTTTTTTTAAAACTCCGGGTTTTAATAAACCGGTTGTAGATTGTGCCACAAACTTTGGATATTGTTCGCAGAATATGAATAAAATAACAAGTGAAGTTAAATCTGTCATCCCTTTGAAATTTAAAATCAATATTAAAATTCCAATTGTAAAAAAGAAAAGAGAAAATCCATTCGCCGTAACTTTATTTGCATATTTAATAATTGTAAATTGAAAAAATAAATAAGCGAATAATCCGATTATTCCAAAGTAAAATAAAAGTCTCGCATATCCTACATCTATATTCATATAGTACAATGTCGGATCTAAGGGATTTGCATAAAAACCATCACCGATTAGCCATGTTTTTAAATTTTGTGGGTATGTATTATACATGTCTAATAACTGGTTGGTCGATTCTGAATTTAGCTCTCCCTTTTCAAAATAATTGTAAAATATTTCAAATCCGAATCTTGAAGCCGTATTAATATTTTCGAGAATAGAGCTCGGAATAAAATAAACAATTAAAGCAATAACCGTTGTTAGTATGATTAGAGGTTTAAAAGTTATTGGTTTAAATTTTATTATTTTAGGCTTATAAAGTAATATAGCAAATGATAAAAATATTCCGATTAATGTTGTCCTTGCCATAATTGTACCGACAATTGCTATTAAAACGAAAACTAATGGAAGAGAGCTTGCTTTTTTAGTTTTATGAATTTTATGTTTTATCAATATTGTTATCAGAATCAATGCGAAACAGTTAACAATTCCGGCATCAAAAAATTGTGAACCAAATCCAATTATTCTGATTTGTTTGTTTGAGTTTATTGCTATTTCCAGAACGGAGTTGTTAGTTATTCCGAGTAAAAAGTCTCTCATTAAAGGAAATATAAACATCAAAACTGTAATAATCATTTGTATTTCTACACTGATAACTATATAATGAGCTATAATGTCGAAAGTTATCTTTCTGTAAACTGCTTTTACAGCCCTAGTTAACGTATATGATGCACATAGTAATGCAATAATTGAGAAAGGGTAAGTTAAAAAATATGTTTCTTTTGTGCTATTTATAAAATTTGTGGATATAGCTATAATGAATATTGTGAGTAAAGAAAGTAAAATATATAACCACCCTTTTTTAATAAGAATTATTTTTTTAAAACTAATAGTCAATCCGTTGATTATTAGTAAAAATATTCCAATAGTGCCAATAATAATTCTAGTGCTAGTAAAAGGTATTAAATTAAAATTAAGAGGATAGATATATATAAAAAAAAGAATACAAAGAGAACCTTTTTTTATAACATTATTTATATTAATATTTTGCATATTATTTAATTGCAATTTAATTTATCCTTTTACTGCAATTTAACTTAAAGCTTTTTTCAAAAAATGAGCCGATATACTGCGCTCCGTGTCAAGTATATTATTCACTTTTACATAATCAATTGATTGATTCCAAATGTTAGTATTTCTTATCTCTTCTGATGAAACAAAAATCCTGTCTGTTAAACCTATAAGACCCAATAAACTTTCTAATCTTGCCATTCCTCTTTTTTTATTCGGATAATAAATAAATTTCTTTTCAAACAGAATACAAAAGCAAATGCAATGAAATGAATCTGTCACAACTAGTTCGGCATCGCGAATTTCACGCAACCAATCATTTACTTCATAAAATGAAAATATTTTTTCATTTAAAACGGTCTTAACTGACGAGTAATAAATGTTTGTGGCTGCGATTTTAAGTTCATTTGATAAAAATCTAATTGAGGCATCAAAATCAGTATCGGTATCTAATTTATAATATATAATACCTCCTAAGGAATCTTTAATATCATTATCGATTATTCGATCAAAATAAGAACGACCGACTAAAAGTGTTGGATCAAGGACTTGGGTTGCTTCTACACCAAATATATCTTTGCAGATAGTAATGCCTGAAGATTCCCTTACGGAGATTGAATTAAATTTTTCTATTTCTCGTTTTGCTATTGCTGTGAATGCTATATTTAAACCTACATCCCAATGATCTAAACCGAAACTGACACCATAAGCAATTCGTTTTTTGTTTTCAGGTACAAAAGACAAATAATAAGCCGTGTGCGGAAAATGAGCAACAGAATTTCCAAAACTTGCCCTCCATACTTGGTCACTTCCCACGATAAATGTATCGAAATCCAAAAATGCATTATTAAGTTGAGAGTACCAAAAATAATTTGGAGTACTTAGTTTTATCCACTTTTTTCTAAATCGTTCAAAAGGGTTTGAAATTATAAATGATTTTATTGCGGTTACTATTGCCCTGTCAGGCCTTCGTGGAAAATTTCTAAAATTTAAGATTTGTACATTATACCCTAAATTAATAAGGTAATCTTGTATTGCATAGGCTTGCAAAACTGCACCATAATTTTCATTTGAATAATAATAATTTAATATTCCTATTTTTTTTGATATCATACTAATTATTGTTGGTTTAATGCGCCCATTCAACATATTTTTGGATGGCCCTTGCAGGATCATTCATAACCAAAGATTTTGGTTTTACATTAGAAACTACCCACGAACCTGCGGCAATAATAGCACCATCTCCAATTGTTACACCTTTCATTATAATAGCCCCCTGACCAATCCAAACATGGTTCCCAATTGTTACAGGTGAGGTCTTCTTATAACCTTCTGTAAGAATTTCGTGGCCTCCATCATTATCACGAATTACAACATCGCGTGATATCATTACATCATCTCCAATCGTGATATTGTCCATGCATATAATTTGAACTCCCTGATTTAAATATACCGTGCCTTTAAAAGTAAGGTTGGCTCCTTTGAAGATAAGAATATCACATCCGTAAAATATTGTTACTTGGCCACGATCAACTTTCAAAGATCCATTTGCTTCAATAGCTAATCTTGATTCCATTCTTGAACCTCTTATCCTTTTGTATCCAAAAAGCAATAACCCTTTTATAGAGATTTGGGCCTGTTTATGAATATCCATGACAGAATATCGGGTAGGGAATATGAGCTTAGCTTTGCTAAATACACAATGAGTATTCTTCCTTAAAAAGTTTATCCAAAGGAATTGCAAATATGCTTTAGGATGATACCCCATTTGATGTACTTTATTTCTGATAAATCGAAAGCCATTTTTTACATTCTGCATTAATTTTCGTTTTAATGGATAATATTTTTTAACTACTTCATTAAAAAAAAGTTTGTCCACATCTTTGTAAAATTCTTTTCGATCGATTGTTGGTAAAGGAATTGATTTTACCAAAGCTTGATTTCCTGATAATACATCGTATAGTGTTACTTCTTTCGTTTTGAGCAGACTTGTTATAGAAGCGAAAAATGCAATTCCTTTTGGCGAATTGATCAAAACTGCAGAAGTTCCTCTGTTATCATCCATCGTACTGTCAACTTTCTCAATCCCCCAAAAATCGCCCAAAGTTATATCACTTATTCGAGGAAATCCTTTATATTTACACTCATAGCATGTCGGTCGACAATTGCAGTATGTTTCAATAAAACCTCTTATGAAATTATCTTTTTTCCCTTCACATAAATAGACTTTATTATTTGCAAATTTGATTTTATATGCTAGACTTCGCCAGCCTAAATCCTTGTTCTTTCCTTGTACTGAAATAACTTTTGCCCCGTATTGACGTTCAAGTGATTCAAGATGTTTATGGAAAATTTTGGGTGAATTAATTCCTAAACAGATAAAATCGACTGTTATCAATTCCTCATACTCTTTACCAAGAAATAGACGGAGTCCAGCCATTTGGCAAGGAGCACCACATATTAATACTTTTTCACCGCTAACGAGCAATTTTCTTATTTGTATGAAAAGACCGGTCATATCACTTTGGAAGTGTTTTGAACCGCGAATGCGTAATAAATCTTCGCGATTATTGCTTATGATATGTTTAGCGGCAAAATCCTCAGTATAAACGGCTCCACCAACATACCCGCCGCTATCATACATATTATTTGCTAAAGCTGAGAACAATCCACCAGAAGTACTCTCGATTCGAATTTTATTATCTTCAAGATAAGAAGCCAAAATAATTGGCACTTCGTTGGTTCCGTGCTTTTTTAACTCTTCGATATTCAACTCCGGACAGGTCTTTTCACACAATCCACAATTTGAACATAGTTCAGAATTCACCTTTGGATACCAAAAACCTTCAATATCGGTTTCAAGCGAAATGGCCTTGTGTCCGCAGATGTCAACACAAGCGGAACAGCCTGTACAATCCTCTTTTCTAATTATATTGATCATATTCTTTTTGAATCAATTAAAAAAATAGTGTGTCCTGCATCGATAATAATATGCTTAGCGTTTACTTGTATTTAAAAAATTACAGATTATAAGATTTGCGGTAATCTACAGACGCAATCGAAACTCCCTTACAAAATATTCTGGGCTGCATTGATTATAATATTAGTCCCATTTACTTGTTGTGAAGAATTTACGAGATAAACGACTGTTTCAGCGACATCTGCTGGTGTTAACAATTTCTTTAGAGGATGGCCCGTTAACATTTGTTCAATAACTCGTTCATCTACGGAGGATGAAAGATTAGTTCGCATAAACTCAGGAGAAATACAGTTCGAAGTTATGTTGTATCGTGCATATTCACTATTCCAGGACTTTGAAAGCTGATGTAGATATGCTTTATTTGCAGTATAAATTGAAAATCCCATCGGAGGAAGATTAACTAGATATGCTGTTAAAATATTGATAATCTTTCCAAACTTCTTTGTTCGAAAAACTGTAATGGCACTTTGAGTTATACGAATAAATGGAATAATATTAATCTCAAAGCTTTTTAAATATGAATCATAGGTTGTTTTATGGAAATATGTACCTAGTGGTTTACCAACATAAGCATTGTTTATCAGTACATCTAAGTCAAATGTGGGAATAGCTTTTTCTAATTCACAAATCTCATCTTCATTTGTGAAATCGCATTTAACTGCAATGACATTATTCCTTTCCAGGACTATTGCTTTTGCTTCCTCAATATGCTTATTATACGTAAAAATAATTTTGTTATCTGAAGAATTTGCTAATGCACATACAATTGCTTTGCCCAAACCAGACGAACCACCGGTTACTAATATATTCATTTTAATAAACCTATTTGTATTAAACCTTTTGCAGCAATTTTTCCATTTGGTTTAATAAATTTATACTTAAATTCAATTGTATTAACGGATTCGTAGACACCTGAAACAAAAGCTTCAAAATCTAACTTTTCGTTCATGAAAACAGGATTCTTAAAAGCAATCTCCTGAGAATGAATAATTACATCTTTCGTATGTAAACACTCACCGATAAAATAAGAAAGAAATGTATTAAGTATATTTCCATACATTACAATCTGAGGAAATCCTTTTGAACGAGCAAATTCTTCATCGTTATGTAATGGGTTCCGATCATTGGAACACATTTGAAAATGGAAATATACTTCCTTTGTTATTGTAAATTGATGCGTATAGCTATTGTTAAGTTGAAAGTCCATTATTTTATCATTTTTTTATCAATATACAATCGATCATCTCTCCAACGTTTTTCCATGAAAAAATTTCATCAGAAGTGAATTTGATATTTAAGTTTTTTTCAATATCAACTATCAATTGGATATTTGTTAGTGAGTCCCACCCTTCTATATCATTAGATGTGTTTGTCTCAGAAAGATATACTGGACCTTCATCTATAATATCTGCAAAAATTTCATTTAATTTAATTATGATTTCTGCTCTTGTCATAGTTCTAATAATTTTGTTTTAATAAAGCATTTTTTGTATTGATAAGTATCAACATTCAATCTCCAGAAAGTTTGATCTTGGTTGAAACCGAGTTCAGTATAGAGGTTTTTGACTAAAACATTTTTTACTGTCGGAAGATATTCACCTATAAGATATTTATAACCCTTATCATGGGCATAATTTGTTATCGTATTCAGAACAAAATTCTCCATACTCCGCTTTAGAACACGACAACTCATAAACCATGAATCAATAAAAAGTTCATTTACATTCCTATCTCGTAAGATTACTGAACAAATTAATCCGTTATCGCCATAAATATCCTCCAACGAAAAAGAAAATGTATGGTAGGTTTTTGATTCTGAAAAATTCTTGATGTCCTTTTCAGAATATCTTACTGTTCGTAAATTAAATTGATTTGTTCTTTGGGATAATTGAGCAACTCTTGGAATTGAGAATGAATTAAATGGCTGAACTACAGCTAACATTTTGAGACTTTGTAAAAAATCATTTTCATTTGTAAAAGACATTTGTTTTTCAACTCTTTTTGCTTCTTTTTGATATTGTTCAGTCCGATTTGTATCTTCAGAAGAATAAGATGTTGTTTCAAAAAGATTTAATTCATATAAATAATCTAAATAATCAGCAGGATCATTAGGCAATTCTGGTACAGTAATATCCATGATATTTTGACGAACGATATTTCTCTCAAACGGATTATCATCCAAGAATACCATTGAATCAAAACCGATATTTAAAGTTTGTTGAATAAGTTTAATATTGTCTACTTTATTTTCCCAATTTGCAATAAAAACAGAAATATCTTTTAACCTAAGTACCATGTCAGGGTGTTTCTTAAAAGGTTCTTTTGCTATGGTTTCATCATTTTTGCTGCAAACACAAACTATAATTCCGCGTTGCTGGAGCTTCTTGATCCAATATTGAAACTCTGTAAAAGCCTTGCCAATCCCCAATCCTCCGATTTGAATTTTGTCTATTCCGTCATCGCCAATAATTCCTCCCCATAATGTATTGTCTAAATCCAATATCACACATTTTTTAACACCTCCATAAAATGATGAAATAATTTGTAATACGGAATTTGCAATAACAGGAAGAATATCAAGACTTAATAGCATTTCACTATTGAGATAAATTGAAGGTTGAAAAATAGCTTTTCTTCCAACAACATTTTGAATTGAGGACATATCACAAATGTGAAAATCGACAATATTGGTTGCAATTTCTGTCAGTAAGTAATTTAATTTACGTTGTTGATAAATAAAAGAAAGGGGTACTTTATTTGCGAAATTACCAAATACATGATCGTCTTCCTCTGCACTATTAAAATATATTATTTTAGTCTGAGAATTTTTTTGCAAAGTGTCTACCAACAACTGCATGTGATTAATTTGATTTTCAGCAAATTTGATACGCTCATTTACTATTGTTTTATTGAATTTTTGAAGTAATTTATGACCAGCTTCAAATATTAAGGTAATATCTGGTGCAAAAGAATATAAATCTGAACGAATATCCTGAATTTGTCGATCAATTTGATTGAAATCTGCTTCAAAGATTGTAATATCAAGTCGGTGAGTATATCCAGCACCTCGAATCGCCTGTGCCAGAAATTGAGTCATGCTATCACCTAAGATTGCTAATCTTAATGGCTTACATGCTCCAAAATTTTTTTTTAAATTTTTTTTTAATTCGTTAAACGTCATGATAATTTAATGTCTTTTATTACTTGTTCAGTAAAGAGCTTTCTACCTCTTTCATTTAAGAAAAAAGAATTAAAATAGAGATCAGAATTAGAAAATTTCTCATCGTCAAAATAATTTAAAAACTGGGCTTCTTTTGGGTTAATACTAGCAAACAAAGAATAAATAAATAACTCTTTGAAAGAATTTGAGAATTTTGAACTTAATGTTTTTGTTACTGGCGGAAGAATAAATACAAGATTTAATTCCCTTTCTTTGCAAAATTCAACCATTTTAGAAATTAACTCGATATTGTATTCTATTGCATTTTTAGTTTCTTCTGGAATAACTTTAGATTCTAGATCTTTAATATTGAATTGTGTTTTCCAACCATTTATCCATTGTTCTGCATCTTTCTCGATTGTTTCTTCATTCATCGGATTAATTAATAAGTTGCTTGGATGAAGTTTTATAAATGAAGCGATAAAACTACGAATAAATGATTTAAATCCAAGCAATTTACAAGATAAAAATATTGGGTGAAAGATTAAAGGACGGATCGTTCTATGGATCTCTTTAGAATATTCATAAATCACTGCAGGATGAAGAAATGAATAATATTTGAGATTATTTCTTTCTACTGAGAAATTTTTAATACAACTACTGAAAGGGCATAGTGGCACTATTACAAATGCTTTTGGTTTCAAATAACTATGATATTGCTTTAAAATACTAAAATCATAATACAAAGTTTGAGGTCCTAGGGCCCAATTTGCTCCTTTAACAGAATTATCATATTTTAATGCATATTTCCCAGAAGAACTTCCCAAGTTTACTATTTCTAAATTTTGAGGAATGTAATCCAGAAATTTAGTGAAATCAAAATAGCATTTTAACCTTTCGGATTTTCTAAATAAGTAATTAGATACTTTATATGCAGGTTTCGCGATTGCAAAAGCAATCAATAATACTGAAAATATTGCACTAATTATTATTGATGATGTAAAATAATACATAATAATGCCAATCAAAATACAGCCACAAACTTTTAAAAATAAATTTATAATTAATCTTTTCATATATGTATTTTCTAATAACCGGGACAGTTTATTGATTCGGGTAACATTTTGAAATTTTCATTTAGACAATCAATACTATTTACTTCGACCTCTGTAAGTTCAAAATCAAAAATATCTATGTTTTCTTTTAATCTTACCGGATTTCCAGACTTCGGAATTGGAATTATTCCAAGCTGAATATCCCATCGAAGAATAATCTGAGGAATTGATTTTGAATACTTAGTTGCCAACTTTGCAAGTATATCACTTTTAGTTAATTTACTATTCATCATTAAGAGTGGGCTATATGCTTCAATCTGAATGTTTAACTTATTACAATATTCAATAAGACTTTTTTTAGTATTCAACGGATGATGTTCAAATTGATTTACCATAGGTGTTATTGTACATCTGTTAATTATTTGTTCCAAATGTCTTTCTCTGAAGTTTGAGACACCAATAGCCCTAATAGTACCTTTTTTATAAAAAGACTCTAAACTTTTCCATATTTCAATGTAGTAATCTGGATATGGATAGTGGAGGAGTAATAAATCAATATAATTGGTTTGTAAATTATGACATGCACTATCTATTTGGGTTTGAATTATCGAACGGATGTCAGCACATTCACATGAAGTCGAATTATAAAAATAATTGCCTGATGGCCATCCGTTATCTAATTTATCCCCAATTTTAGTTGTAATAAAAATATTTTCACGTGATAAACCATACTTTCCCAAATACTTCTGTAATGAGGCCCCAAGGCTGTCATCATTACAATATCCATAAGCAGTATCAAATGCCCTATAACCACACGACAGAGCCGAATCAACAGCTTTATCCATAGCTTCACCTCGAAGCGGGAAAGTTCCCATACCAATTGGTGGCATCTCTACGCCATTATGTAATATCCGATTCTTCATAATTATTTGTGTAACTATAATTTATTGATAATATTTTTGGGTAATGCCGGATTTTCTTAATATTCTTTCAATGTAAAATAATATATTATTTAATTGAATATTATTACCGCATATTGAGTAAAATTGAGATAAAATATAGAACGTGTATAATTTATTTCCAATAAAAAATATATTTCTTTCTTTTATATTTACTTTATCTCCAACTAATGCTGCAGTTCTCATCGTATCTATATAATATTTTAAATCAATTAAATTCAAAATTGACTTATCAGAAATTTTAAAATGGTTATAAAAGAACATTTTTATTTTCTTTCTATCTTGTTCTATAAGATGTTTCCCTTGGGGATTTGCTGTATTTGATAATGTTTCCTTTTGCAAACGATAAACAGTCGTTAGTTCGTCTAAAAAATAAATTTTTTTCCTAAAAGAGAACCATATCCACATTGGATAATCTTCTCCTGGGAAATTTATATTAATTGGATCTATTTCTCCAACATACTCTAAAAATGCTTTCTTTGAAAAACAAGCTGTTAATGCAGCAATACCATTTGCTACGATCATCTTTTCAAATGCATCTCTATCTTTACCCATTTGCTTTTTTGAAAACCTAGAGATTTCTTCAATAAATATTTTTGATTTTGTGTGTATTAAATCATACTCTTTATTGTTTTCAAGAAAATTGACCTGCTTTTGAAGTTTTAACTCATCACACCACCAATCGTCCCCAGCACAGCAAGCTATATATTTGCCTCTTGCATATTTACAAATAGACTCATGGTAATTTTTAAGAAGTCCTTTGTTAGTATCATTAGCGACGAATAATATTTTTGTTGGATTATTATTAAAGAATTCCAAGCATAATGCCTTGGTGTTATCATTACTACAATCTTCTGCTATGATTATTTCAAATGAAAATTTTGTTACCTGAGCAAGAATACTATTAATCGTTTGGGCTACCATTTTTTCCTGATTGTACGTAAAGATAAAAACAGAAACTAATGGATTCTCGACTAACTTGCTACTTTTATATTCCATATATTCGGCTTATTTTATTTTCTTAAAATAGTTGAAAGAGTTTTTGTAAGGCAGTGAAAATTTGCATATGGAAACTTAAAACCGATTTCTAATATTCATTCCAATTTCTTTTATGCCTAATCTTTTATCCAACTCTTTATATGAATGAAACGCTGAAATCATTATCAAGCCCAAGCCTATAAGATAAGAATATGGTTTTCCTATAAACTTGACTACAGTAAAACAACTTGTAGCTAGTAAAAACTGAATAGTAAAAATTTGGATAAAAGCAGAATCAAAAGAAAATTGGTATTTTATCTTACTTAAAAGAAAAACTTGTATTAAATAAAGTAAGTACCCTATCATAAAAGAGATACCTAGTCCTGTTAGCCCCATGAAGTGATATCCAACTATATTTAGAACTAACATATAACTACTTGCAATAAACTCGTTCAAAAACAAAAGTTTTGAAGCCCCTTTAGCTAATAATATAATACCAATTGACCAACTGGTCGCTTTAAATAACATACCTAATGCTGCCCAATGTATCATTGCGTCCACAGCAATAAACTTATTAGAATAAAGAATAATTACTACCCATTGAATAAATACTAAAAATACCATCAGAATTGGGGCCATAATTAACACAGCAATTTCTGCCTGTTGGTTGATTGTTCTTTTACACAGCTCGTTGTTATTTGCTACTGCCGAAAGGCGTGGGTAATAATCGGTGCCCATGGCATTAAAAATCAAACCCACATAACCATTGATAATGGCAAAGCCGGCAACATACAAACCAACTTGGGAAACACCACCTGTATTGCTGATGAAAATGCTTACTAAATATGATGTTCCCATGGTAATTAATCCACTCATACTTATCATAAATCCCATGGTAAGCATATTTTTGCCTTCAGCAAGCGTTCTTACCCTTGATACCCTTATAGGTTCTATTTTGACCTTTTTTGCAAAGAACCATGAAATTGAAAAGGATATTAAAGATGTAATTATGATGGCAGGTACAATACCATCTATACCAAAACTGTAATATAATGGGACTGTAATAATTAATCCTAAAACGCTACCGGTTAAACTTGCTTTTGCTTGATACTGCAATTTACGCATTCCTTGAAGTATCACTAATTGACCTGTACTAAGTTGCGTAAACAAAAGGGAAATGGAAATCCATATAAATGCCAACGTATAATCATGATTACCAAATGTTAGTTGGCTTAACCAAGGAGAAAGTCCCAACATAACTAACGTGCCCAAAGTACCTGTTATCCAAACCCAACGCCTTACTACGGTTACTACAGTTCCAATTCGTGTTTGATTACCTGTACTATTAGCCGAAGCGATATTTCTTACTGCACTTGTAGCCAACCCGAAATTAGTTAACCCAGTGATTAAGCCAGTTGTTGAGGTAAGCAGACCAGCTATACCCATACCGGCGGGTCCAAGCAATACGGCAATAAATTTAGAACGTATAATGGAAATAATAATGTTAAAAATCTGAACACCTCCAAATAGCGAAGTGGCTTTCATGATCTGGCGATAAGAGGATTGCTTTTCTGTCATTATAAGTTTCTGATGATTTTGGCTGGTACTCCTCCAATTATTACATTTGAAGGAAATTTACCTGTCACTACTGCACCTGCAGCAATTATTGAATTATTGCCAATTTCTACATTTTTAAGAATTGTCACATTATTACCAATCCAAACATTTTTGCCAATAATTACTTTCCCAATTTCCCCCAATTGTCCTCGTTTCATTGGATCGACACCATGTGCTTCAAAATCCATAATTGTAACATATTGACCGATTAAGGTTTCATCTCCAATTTCAATGTGATTTGCTGCACACATAAAAACATTATTGTTTGTAGCTACTTTATTACCGATAACTATTCTTGCATCTTCATAACGAGCTTGGAATTCAATTAGTCCACCACGATGAAAACCTCCTGGTTTATAGCCTAAGCTACAGTTATTCCCAATTTTCACTATACCAGTACCAGATATACGAACTAACTGATCGCATTTTGGATAATTACCCTCAAATTCTATTTTACGATTGATTATTGGTGCTAAATTGGGTATTATACAAAACTTCAACTGTTTAATTACAAAAAAAGGATGTAAAAAAAACAAAAAAATAAGTTTTATTAATTTTTCCATTAGAATTTATTAATCAAATCAACAATAAAAGACAATTTATCTTCTGTAATGATTGGACTTATTGGCAAGCTCAATACTTCATTATGTATTTTTTCTGTAACTGGAAAACTTAATAAATTCCATTCGAGATATGCCTTTTGTTTGTGTGGTGGAATTGGATAGTGAATGAGAGTTTGTATTCCGTTATCTGATAGATATTTTTGCAAACGGTTGCGGTCAAAGTGACGGATGATGAAGATATGCCAGACGTGATATTTGTTATTTATTAACGATAATTGATTGTTTATTATAGGTAAAACAATATCTGGGTGTTTGATGTTTTCACAAAAGTATTTAGCAATTTCACGGCGACGTTGGTTGTCAGTATCTAAGTATTTAAGTTTTACGTTCAAGACTGTAGCTTGAATTTCATCTAAACGAGAGTTTAAGCCTTGATAATCATTTATGTATTTTTTGTAACTACCATAGTTGCCAAGTGCACGAATGACTTTAGCTAGTTCGTCATCGTTAGTTGTCACGGCACCAGCATCACCCAAAGCGCCAAGATTTTTCCCAGGATAAAAACTATTACCTGCAGCATGACCAAGTGAACCCGTTCGATTACTTTCATAGTAACAGCCTATAGCTTGTGCATTATCTTCAATAAGTTTGAGACTATATTTATCAACTAGTCGTTGGATTTCAGGATGCATGGCATTCTGTCCATATAAATGAACGATCATAATACCTTTAGTTCGTTCATTTATCTTTTCTTCTATAAGAAACGGATTTATGTTGTAGGTGTTAATATCCGGTTCAACGAGAATAGGAATAAGCTTGTTATCCGAGATTGCAAGGATACTTGCAATGTAAGTATTGGCAGGGACTATAATCTCATCACCTTCATGCATCAATCCCATTTCAATGTATGCCTTTAGAATAAGTCGCAAAGCATCCAACCCATTTGCCACACCAATAGCGTGTTTTACACCGATATAATTTGCCAGATTAGCTTCAAACAGTTTTACACTTTCACCTTGTAAATACCATCCGGAATCTATAACTTCAGCAACAGCCTGTTTAAGTTCGGTAGCATATTGAGCATTTATTTTTTGTAAGTCGAGAAATTTAATCATTTTTATTTGTTTTATTCCATTCTTCAAATCCAATTCCACTCCACGGCATCCCACGATCAAAATTGTTGGGCCACGGATAATGTCTTTTACCTTTAGTGTTAAAAAAAGGCATCTTACTTAGTTTTCCAATTCTTTTCCCTGGAGAGCCACTTATGAAACAATCGTCTTCAAATGAACCACCAACTGTTGAGTTTGCGGAAACAAAACAGTTACATCCGATTTTGCATCCTGGTAATAAGATTGCCGCGGTTGTAATTTGACTGTAATTACCAATTTTAACTCCTCTAAGTATTTCCGAAGGTGGAGTTGGGTCATTAGTAAGAACTACAAATGGGTAGATAAATACGTAATCACCTACTTCACTTTCCTGTCCGATATTAACATAACTATGAAAGCGTGTATAATTACCAATCTTACAAAATCCTTGTATATCTGTATAAGACCCAAACATGCAGTGATGACCTGCTCGCGTGTATTCGCGAACAGTCACTCGATGACCTGTATTGAGAAAGTCACCAAACTCAGATCCTGCATAAATAATGCAATGACTTCTAATCAAAGAATCATTACCAATAATAGTCTGTGGTTGAATATAATTAGAATCAGAGTAATAAGTATTCAATGGCTCTCCAATAACACAATCGTTGCATATTGTAGTGTTATTCCCAATGGTTACATTGTCGTAAATAATGGTATTATCTCCAATGCGAACATTAAGACCAATTACCACATTTGTACCTATTGAAATATTTTTGTTATTAAACTTCATTTTTAATTAAATTGTACCTGAGTCAACGAAAATATTTTGACCAGTAATTGAACTGGCATCATCGGACAGTAGAAATCTAATGGTTGATGCTACAGAAAAAGGTTCGGTTGGAACTTTTAAAGATGTGCGCATATATATTCTGCTTTTCTGATCTTTCGTTAAAGAACTACTCATTTCCGTTTCCATAAATCCTGCAACAATAGCATTTGATTTGATGCCAAGTTCACCCCATTCTCTTGCAGTATTTTTTGAAAAGGCTTCTATTGCACCTTTTGTTGCAGCATACATGCTTAAACCTTTATAACCTGTATGAACACTGATTGAGGAGATGTGTATAATACTTCCTTTAGTTCGATGCAATAACATATTGCGCAAAACCTGACGAGTTAACATTATCGGGCTCAATACATTCACTTGAAACATATTCGTCAAAGGTTCTACTTTTGCATTTGTTATTAAATCATCATACGCTATTGCTGCATTGTTTATAAAGCCATGAATAGCAATTCCTTTGAAAATATCATTTTTTAAAAGAGTTTCTGTGGTATCTGGTTTGGACAAATCAAAGTTTAAGAAATTAAATGAATCAGGATATTCTGTTATTAAACTATCTACAATATTTGTTTTAGTTCTTGCCAAACCTATTACTTTATACCCAAGTTCAAGAAGATTTTTGGCTATTATTGCCCCAAGTCCTTTCGAAACACCTGTTACTAATATAGTTTTCATTAAGTTAGTTCCTTTTTATCTTTCCTGTGCGTGTTACTTCAATACTTTCAACAAACTTTATAATTCTTGGTATCTTATAATTTGCAATTTTATCCTGAAGAAATTGTATAATATGCTTCTCATTAAGTTCTGTAGACCCATCAATTATTATATCGCAACAAACAAGATTACCTGTAACTGAATTCTTTTTAGCAAAAACTCTTGATTCTTTGATACCCGGTATTTCACGTATTGCTTCTTCTACTTCGAAAGGGTCGACTTTATTTCCACCAACATTAATAATAGAACTAATTCGAGATACAAATCGAAATTGAAGTGGATTTTCGGAAATCACTTCTACTACATCACCTGTTTTATACCAACTATCCTGAAGCTCAATATCGGTTGAATATCCTAAAAGATAAGCTTTTAAGAATAATTCTTTATTCACAATTTTTATATCATTTGATTTATCCGAACTTACAGTAAAAATATCATTTTCTGCAGAAAACAAAGAACCACTCTCCGTAGTAGCATAAATATTCCTAACTCTCGCATTCTTGAAAATTTGTTTTAACCTGTTAATTAGATGAAGATCTGATCTCTCGCCCCCAAGTGTAACTTGTTTTACGTTATCATTGGTGTAATTTGTTGGCATTAACATTCTGTAAAACGTTGGTGTAGCTGAGATCATATTAATGCCATAATCTTCAATTGCCTTAAAAATTTTTTCTTTTTCTTTAAAAAGATAAAGATTAACTAATGTACTCCTACTACAAAGAGCCTGAAAAATAACTTGTAATCCAGCCATGTGGGTAGGATTATAAGTCATTCCCCAAACTTTTGAAGACATTTCATCAGTTGTTTTTAAAGTCTTTAATAGCTTGTTTGCATGGTGAGTGATTTTTTTGGGTATACCTGTAGTTCCGGAAGTGAAAATAGTTATTTCTGAAAGAGCTAGGGGAAGATTACTTAGAATTATTTCTGCTTTTTGAAAATTAAAGTCAATTTCTACTTTTTTATTTAAACTAACTTCTAGCCCACAGTTTTTAACTTCTTCTAATGTAAAATGAGGATCTACCAAACACACTTCGTTATTTGTATGCAAAGCTTTGATTAAATTTAGTATAAGATCAGTTAAATCATTGGTTTGATAAACAGGATAATAAAACGACTCTGTTGATAGGCTTTTTTCTAAATCAAGCAATGAAAATCTTGTTTTTTGATCAAAAAGGAGTATCCTATTTTCCACTATTAACGGTGTTTAATATTTCTTCTACCCGATCAACAATTCCTTCGGAGAATATATCTACGCCAAATTGATCTTCAATCCTAACAGTTAGTTCTGCTAGTTTTAATGAATCAAAACCTAAATCAGTCCGCAGACTTGTTGATTCTGAAATATTACCAATAGCTTGTAATCCAGCATTTGACATCACAATGTTGATAATGTCTTTTAAGTTATTTATTGTCATGTTCATTTTTAAAGATTAAAAAACTTTCATAATTTCTTAAATAATCCTCCTCTCTGTAGCCTTGCGAAGCTAATACAAGACATATTGCACCAGAGGAAAACCCCTTCTCAGCAGCCCAAATACCTGGCGGAATGTGAAGCCCATAATAAGGACGGTTTAATAGAACTGTGCGCGTTGTCTTCCCATCGTGGAGTTCAATTTCAAAACTTCCGCTTGCGGCGATTAGAAATTGATGACATTCTTTGTGGGCATGAGCTCCACGGTCTACTCCACCGGGAATGTCATAAATATAAAAAATTCTGCTTATTTTGAAAGGAATATGCTCATAATTTGAAATCGGTGTAATGTTACCGGCTCTGTTTTGTATTCGAGGAAGTTCTATTATGCTACAGTCGAATACGTTTATATTGTTCATAATTGCCTTAATTTAAGGAATTCATTATAGTCTCTTATATAATCTTCTTCTTTAAAAGCTGTAGAACTCAATACCAAGGCCAACGAATTAGTAGAGAAATTTTGCATTTGTCGCCATAAATTGGCAGGGACATACAACCCGTAATATGATCGATTAAGTGAAAAAGATTGTTTTGTTTCTCCATCATCAACAACTATATCAAAACTACCAGAGAGCGCAACTATTAATTCTTGTTGTTCTTTAAATGCGTGTCCTCCTCTAATCTGTCCTCCAGGTACGTCGTAAATCCAGTAGGTACGTTCAATTTTGAAAGGTATTTGCTTCTCCTCTTCAATAAATGAGAGGTTACCACGCGGATCTTCAATTTTAGGCAGGTTGATTATTTTTGCTTTCATTAAGTGTTATTTCATTATCCTGATAATATTCAACAAGAATTATTCTTTTTGTAAAAATCAGCTTATTTGCTTCTTAAATGTAATGCGCACTATTTGAACTTTCTGTTTGTGCTTCTGTATTCTAACTCTTTTTTTATTCTTATTTAAGAAGACAATGATTATTTCACTAAAAGAATTTCATGTTTAACTTTGAATAAGAACTTGATTAGGCTACTTGGTGCATTTGGATTCCCAGAGAAGAAAGATATCGGAGAGTTCTATCTTGCTTCTCATCACGGCAAAGGTGGCCGGGGTGAAAAGCGTTAACTGTATGTCTCTGCTTATGAGGCTGGCAGCTTTAACTTTGAGATTTTCAAGATAAACCTTATCAATAGTTGTACCCACTAAAAGTAGTTCAATTGTGGCGCTTACGTTGCCTTTTGCGAATTCTCCACTTAGCCAAACCTCCTGTACTTTTCCAAGTTTCCGGGTTACTTCCTCAATAATCTGATCAATACCAAGATGCTTTCTGAGGATGTTATGTATGTCTGGGAAAAGCGGGTGTTTTCTGTTGGCAGTATAAACCTTACGGTTGCCTTCCATTTCAGAACTGAGAAGACCAGCTTGTTCAAAGCGGTTAAGCTCTAATCTTACGGCATTACTTGATTCACCAAAAGTTTCCTCAAGACCACGGAGGTAGGCTTTTGCCTGTGGATTGAGAAAAAACTTAGTCATAAGTTTTATTCGGGTTTTGGAGGTAATTAGGGTTTCTAACATGTGAGTAAAATAACGAATATTATATTGGAATAACTGTGATAAAGAGGTTCTTCCTTTGAAGTGTATAAATAGCTTCGCCCTTTCAGTCACATTAAACTTTCTAAGACGATATATTTTCTCAATTATTGAGTAACAAAACTACTCGATAATTATTTTGTCTGCAAGTTTTTGGAAAAATAAAATGTTAAATAGAGGAGTTATTGTTGAAAAGGCTGTTGGCTTCAACAGTTTTAACAAGCTCAACTACCACAGCCATTGAACAAGTCGCGACCTGTCCTCTTAAATTCAGACCAGTAGGTATATCCTCTCCCCAACTTTTGTGAAACGGGCTTACTTCTCGTGGACAATCAGTTGAGAGTGTTTAAGGAAAATACTTATAAATATCAGCCCGATGGTCAAAGGCAGCGAATATTACTGTTTTATCTTCAATCACAATACCGATTCGGTAGCTGCCTAACCTTATCCTGTAGCTATTTTTATATCCTGTTAATTTTTTTAGATTGGCAAAATCGTTTAAACTCTCAGATGCAATCACAGCCTGAATAATAATTAAAACCTTCGATCTTACGCGCCTGTCATTACAGTTTTCAACTTGTTTTTGAAACTTCCGTGTTAGCTCGATTTGTATCTTTTAGACTTGTTTTAAGCTCGTCAGGAAATCCTGTTTCTCCTTTTCATTCAGTAAGCCCGTCTTTAATCCTTTGTCAATAGAGATTGCTATTCCTATTTCTTCAGCCTCGTCAGGGGATATTTTTTTTGCGGTAAAATTGAGTTGCTTAGCCAATTTTAAAAGCAATCTTGAATTTATTTTTGAATCACCTCTTAAAATGATAGTTTCCATTTTTCTTTTGTTTTTACAAAGCTAATTTTTTTTTCAATGTTTGGTAATTACTTTAATTGAAAAATATGAATATTCAGAGTTTGGCTGTTGGCGAAGAGGTTATTGGCTGTTGGATGTTGGCAAAGCTTCGCCCTTTCAGTCACATTAAACTTTCTAAGACGTTATATAGTTTCAATTATTGAGTAACAAAACTACTCGATAATTATTATGATTGCAAGTTTTATCGTAAATTAATTGTTAAATATGGGAGTTATTGTATGAACCCCCCCATTATTTTGTATGAAATTTTCATTTGGTAGAATCATTATAAATAAAAAGTCAGGTAAAAGTGCAAAAACTGATTATTATCCATCAAAGGGTGAGAACAAATAAGGCTTACAAATTTTTTATTTCAAGTTTACATTTCATTAAATAAGGGTAAAGTTGAAAAAACAAGGTTAAAGGATAAGGTGGAAGGGAAGATATGGTTAAAGTTGAAAGGATAAAGGTTAAAGTGGAAGATGACAAGGTTGGGTGATAACCGGGTCGTAATTGGGAGAATACTCCCATCCACTCCGTGGGTTCTCGATGTTCACTCTATGTTTGGTCGGTACTCACTTCGTACTTGTTTCGCTTATAGGATACGAAGGAAGCATGAAGGCAATATGGTGTGAAGAATTGGCAGGTATAGAGTTGATGGGAGTTATCTCTAAATAATGACCGGATTATGACCGGATTAAGGATGATAGAAAGCTTAGACACGAATCCTGGTTTCTCCCATTAGGGTTTCCTGTATGTGTGTGATTAGTGATACATAAAGAATCTACATTACCCGTGGGCAGCCACAAGGGCGGCCCCTACATTTTCTATATGAATGCCCTGGATACCCACAAGGGGCCTCCCTACATTTTCATCGTTAATGCCTTTTAAGGGAAGAATTGGTGTCAGGAACCATTTCTTACTCCGGGATTTATTGGGGTCAGGAATCATTTCTTACTCCGTTAGGAGTAGCCTTTGAATAACCCCCGGTTTCAACCGGGGGGATAAGGCAGTATCTCAAAGTCAAATCTGTAGGAGTTGACCACCATCATCAAAAAATATATCTCTCATTAACTTCTACTCCAAATTCTTTGAGCAGTGCTCTATATTCATCCTCAAAAGTGGTTTTTTTATGATGCTCTTTTTGTTTTTTTATATAGTTTACTATCATCTCTTTATCCCTATATGTGTATGTCAGTGCACAGGATCCTTCTGCCCAGGATGTGAATTTTGGATACATACCGGATTCCTTCATCCAGATATTAGAAGCTGTTTTGATCTCTTTGATGAAATCGGAAAGCGCTATGGTGGGGTGTAGATCGGACAAAATATGGATATGGTTTTCCATCCCGTTGATGCGATACAAAACGCATTTTCTTTTCGTGATTACTCCCCAGATATACTTATACAGTGCTTCTTGTTGGTCTACAGGGATTGTGTTTCTTCTGTCATGGGTGCAGAAAACGATGTGATAGGGTATTTGACGATAGCTGTTCATGATTTGTTTATTTTGGGAAACCCTTACAGGGTTATGTTTTCGTTTATGCCTAACCCCCCCCGGTTGAAACCGGGGGTTATTGTAGGTCAACTCCTACGGAGTTGGTTCACTGGGGGTTATTGTAGGACAACTCCTACGGAGTTGGGGCACCGGGGGTTATTGTAGGACAACTCCTACGGAGTTGGTTCACTGGGGGTTATTGTAGGTCAACTCCTACGGAGTTGGGCTGCTGGGGTTATTGTGGAGCAAAACCTCTGATGAAATTTATGGAAATCAAAATCCAGATTATCAGACTGTTACAGATGGTTAGCTGAAATACTGGTTAATGTGTTCTTTTATAGTTTGAGTAATTAGAACATTAGGTTAAATTGGTTCGGCAATTTACGCATTCACAGCTCTTTTATTATTAAATTTGCAACTAGTTTGTCATTTAAATTAATTGAAAGTGATAACAATAAAAATTGCTGATCAAGTAAAAGGTGATTATGCAGGTTTTCAATTTCTTACGAAAATCTGTAACGATCTCCAATATATAGAAAATGATCTTATTATATTTGATTTCATAAATGTTTATTGGTTTGATGCAAATTTATGTGCTGTTTTAGGTGCTTGTTTTAATAAATTATACGAAAAGCTTAACCAGGTTAAGCTGATTAATTTGAATAATAAACTGGAGGATATTTTTTCTCGAAATCATTTTCTTGCATCTTTTGGAGGTCTAATTATTCCTGATTTCTATGAAACGACCATTAAATATCGTAAAAATAAATTAACAGATGAAAAATTAATTCACAGCTATTTATTAATTGAACTTATGGGGAGAAGTGATTTCCCCAGATTGAGTAATGCTGCTCGTAAAGAGACTGAACGAAGCATATTTGAAATATTTAGTAATGCTATCATACACGGAAACTGTGATGCAATGTTTAGTTGTGGACAGTATTATCCACACAATCAACCGCCTCTAATTGATTTTACAATTGTTGACCTTGGTAATACTATCAAACAGAATGTTAATCAATTCTTAGATTCCTCCTTTTCGGGAAAAGAAGCTATTGAATGGGCAATAACTGAGAAAAACACAACTAAACTTAAAAAAAATAATATTCCCGGAGGGCTTGGATTTAAAGTGATTTGTGATTTTGTAGAGTTGAACAAGGGGAAGGTTCAAATTGTTTCTTCTGATGGTTTTTGGCAATTTGAAAAAAGTGGGGCGTTTTCGATGGTATTGGACTATGAGTTTCCAGGTACTATTGTAAACCTTGAATTTAACCTTGATGACAAGAATTTTTATTCTTTGCAAAATGAAACAATTGATGATATTATTTTTTAAACTAATTTTGTTGATATGTTAGAAAACAAATTTATAATAAGAATATTTGAAGAAGTAGGTGGTGATTCAGCAATTAGTGTTGAGGATGGGGATGCTATTTTTAGAAAAATCGACAATGCAATTTCTCATGATATGCTAGTTACACTTGATTTTCAAAATATTAAACTTATTATTACGGCATTTCTTAATGCAGCAATTGGTCAATTATATAGTAAATATACAAGCGAGCAATTAAACGATAAACTTAATTTTGAAAATATTTCTCCAGAAGATATAAGACTATTTAAAAAAGTTTTAGAAAGAGCTAAAGAATATTTTTCAAATCCAGATGGTTTTGAAGCAATTGTCAATAATTCTCAATAATGCCCAGGATAATTGATATACAAAAATTCCAACCAAAATATAATGACATATTATTTTTTGATAATAATGTTTGGATGTTCTTATTTTGTCCATTAGCATCCTATGAAAAGAAAAAACAACGGGCTTATGCCGAATTATTAAATAATGCAGTACAAAGAAAAGCTGCTATTTTTATAAATGCACTTGTTGTTTCAGAATTCTGTAACCAATGGTTAAGAATAGAGTTTAAATCCTGGAGTAAAAAATTCTCCGATACAAAAGAATATAAAAAGGATTTTATTCATACTCCTGAATTTAAAAATGCAGTTTTAGATGTTAAAGACGCCTTAATTAAAATTTTTAGGATTACAGAACGTGGATCAGATAATTTTAATGCAATTGATCTTCAAAATCTATTACAGGAGTTTGGAGTTTCAGATTTCAATGATAGTTATTATATAGAGTTAGCCCACCTTAATAAATGGAAAATAGTTACTGATGATGCGGATTTTTTCATTAACTACAACTATAATATTGAAATTATTACCGCTAATATTCATTAATGTGTTCATTAGACTCTGACGGTTATTGGTGTCAGGAACCATTTCGTATGATTTGATAGTGGATGAATGTGATGTAGGAATGAGAAGAATTGGGGTCAGGAATCATTTCTTACTCCGGTAGGAGTAGCCCGTAAATAACCTCCGGTTTCAACCGGGGGGATTTAGGCAGTATCTCAAAATCAACTCTGTAGGAGTTGACCACCATCATCAAAAAATATATCTCTCATTAACTTCTACTCCAAATTCTTTGAGCAGTGCTCTATATTCATCCTCAAAAGTTGTTTTTTTATGATGCTCTTTTTGGTTTTTTATATAATTAACTATCATCTCTTTATCCCTAAATGTGCATGTCAGTGCACAGGATCCTTCTGCCCAGGATGTGAATTTTGGATACTGCCCGGTTTCCTTCATCCAGATATTAGAAGCTGTTTTGATCTCTTTGATGAAATCTGAAAGTGCTATGGTGGGGTGTAGATCGGACAAAATATGGATATGGTTTTCCATCCCGTTGATGCGATACAAAACGCATTTTCTTTTCGTGATTACTCCCCAGATATACTTATACAGCGCTTCTTGTTGATCTGGCGGGATAGTGTTTTTTCTGTCATGGGTGCAGAAGACGATGTGATAAAGTATTTGGCGATAGCTGTTCATGATATGTTTATTTTGGGAAACCCTTACAGGGTTATGTTTTCGTTTATGCCTAACCCCCCGGTTGAAACCGGGGGTTATTGTAGGGCAACTCCTACGGAGTTGGTTCACTGTGGGTTATTCACTGGCAACTCCTACGGAGTTGGGCCAATGGGGGTTATTATAGGGCAACTTCTATGGAGTTGGTTTGCTGGGGGTTATTGTTTTATTTGATTTCCCAATGGCCACCTTTTGCCGGACCTATGCGCTTGAGTATACCTAAATCTTTAAGTTTACGTATGTTTTCTTCAATTTTCCTTTTAGATATTCCAATTCGTTTTGATAACTCAAGTGCCGAAATTGTTTGTTTTGTTTGAATAATACTTAAAATAAGATTCTGATTTTTGGTTAAATTATCACCGACCTTATCACCGACCTTATCACCGACTTTATCTGTATCATCATTTACTTCTTTTCCAAATATTGTTACCATAAAACCATCTGAGATATTTCTGAATTCAGGTATGGGGAGGTTTTCGGATTTAAAATAATCGACAATTCGTCTTATTCCAGATCCATATTTTTCAATAAGTCCAAGGCTTTTACAAAAGTCGGCAATCAATTTATTTCGCGGGGTTGATCTGTAATTATTCGTAAACAAATCATCAACAGTGATGCTATCGGGTAATCTACCGGGGGTATAGGGATGTGCTGAAAACTAACTCCTTTAGGAGTTAGCCATCGGTAGATGATATGTTTTTTTGGAAACAGGGTTATTAAGAGTGATCACTCTTAACCCCTGGGTTTCAACCTGAGGTTATTTATGTCAAAATATGAAGGGTTGCAAAATGGATAACCCCTTCATCGTTTGATCCAGTTTTCAATTTTAATATTAGACAAGCGAGAGAGATGCTTTTTATTATCGGTTACTAATATTAGATTATTGGCTATAGCTGTTGAGCCAATTAAAATATCAAAATCATCAAGTATTACTCCGGATTTTTTTAATCGTGCTTTTTCTTTAGCATACACACTTAACGAATTGAATATAGGGAGAATAGTTATTTCTTTTGCAAAGCTATCAACCATCTTTATATTGTTTTCAATTTGATCGCTACACTCTGCTCCATACTTTAGTTCTGCCAGAGTTATTTCAGAAATACAACAGTTTTGTAGTTCAACCTGTCTTAATTTTTCGTTAAGGTTATATTTGCCTTTTAAGTAATGGAAATAATTTATTGTCATATTCCCATTGCTGTGAACCTGTTTAAATTTCCCCATAGGGGATAAATATCAATAGAAACATTCACATAATAAATCTTTTCCCCGTAGGGGATTAACACTAAAGGTTGATGCCCTACGGGCAAAAAGAGGGGAGATGCTTATTTCTATTGATATATATGCCCTACGGGCAAAAGAAATAATATTTTAAACAGCTTCTAAATCTTTTTAATGAATAAAGAGATAAGC
>Ga0209125_1000316_pt1 | contig 69161 bp, 53 predicted proteins | sample BarGraIncub1131A_FD_184503 | JGI IMG/M metagenome (GOLD analysis project Ga0209125, IMG submission 184503) | Arctic peat soil microbial communities from Barrow, Alaska - Barrow Graham LP Incubations 11-31A (SPAdes) (version 2) | ecosystem: Environmental > Terrestrial > Soil > Wetlands > Peat... | reverse complement strand
GTGGCCCGAGGCCATGCGGCGCGATCCGCGCTATCCTTCCCCGACCAAACTCGGCGACTAGCCCCAAGGGCTGGCTTCGCGCTCGCCTAGAGCTTGCTACGCAACCCAATCGCTTGGACGAGGCTTGTCGCGCAACTGGTCAGGGCCGCAGCCCTGACCGCCGCCCAAACAATCACTCAATTGTCATGTACACCAGGGTCTGGTTGAGCAACTGGTACGCCACCTCGCCGAAGGTGACCGGGCCGGCCAGCGCGCCAGTGCGTTTGCCTTCGAGATCCGAATGCAGATAGTTGAGGATACAGTTGCAGGAGAAAGCGGTATGACCGCCGCCGGCCGGCATGGCCGCCGCGAAAGCCGCCACGTAGTCTTTTACGGGATCGGCAATGCGGTATTCCATGTCTTCAAACACCGGGGCATAAAACGCGACGCTGTGCGTCGCCGCGTCGATGCCCTTGATGCTGACATTGACCATGGCACCGCAGTAATCGGCGACCAGCGGCACGCTGGTATCGGCATTTTGGGCAAGCAGGTAGTCGGCCAGATTGGCCGGGTGCCCGTCGATCAGACAATCGCCGGCGGTAAAGCCAGTACTCGGAAAACGGATGGCTGGTCCCTGTCCTGGATGGAAGAGATTGACGATATTAATCTCGGCCAGCTTGTCGTCGGGCAATGGCACGTGCATGACCACCGCGGCAACATTCGAGAACTCCTGCTGCTGACCATTGGCCACCATGGCCTGGGCGCTGCTGAGGTCATCAAGGTGCATCCCGGAAATCCACCCGGTCAAGGGCTTCAGAAATGCCTCATCGTATTCCGGCGCATGCCGGGCAAAATCGAGGTGCGCCTGGCTAAAGGCGGGAATGATGATCAGCGAAAAACCATTTTCCGGCGCGTCGAGGAACACCTGCGGCAGTTGCTCGGGGGTATAAAAGCGGATCTCGGGCGTGCCGGCCAGCGTGGGGAGTTCGGTGATGAATACCTTCTCGCGACTACTCTCGCCACCTTCGTGACCGACAAAATAAGGGGTGCTCCCACCAATCCAGTGACCGGCGGGAAGCTTGCGTAAAAGCGCCTCATCGGCGGCGACGGTGAAATAGCGGCCGGAGGACAACAAGCCCACTGCTTCATCAAAGGAAACCAATCCATTCTGCATGCAATTATTCTCCCTAGGCGGTGAGCTGAGCGTTCAGCTGACCGATCTCGTGGCCGAGTTGCTTCTCGTGTTTATTGAAGTAGCGTTGCAATTCGCGAATCTTGATGATCTTGACTTCGGCATCGTTGATCAGCTTCATTTGCGAGCGCAGTCGGGTGACCAGCAACTGCAGGCTGAGCGTTTGAATATCAATGTTCACCCCGCCGACCAGCAGAAGCTCCCACACTGGATCATCTGCGTCGGGTAAGGCCCCGCCGTTCTGCCCGGCCACCCGCTCCGTCGGTGCCGCCCGGGCCGACCCGCTCGCCCCCGAGTTGCCACTCGCCGCCCCTTTCAGGCCGCGATCGAGCGCGAATTTATATTTCCACAAATCCGTAAATGGAATCGATAACACGGAACAAATCGCCTCGTAACTGAGGCCTTCGCCAAGCAACGCGAGAATCGCGCTGGTCATGGCACGCGAGAAAGGCATCGAGCTGTCGCCTGCCCAGGCGGCCTCGCCCACCTTCGCCTGTTCGGCGGTGGGAAAGTGCACGTAGCACTGCATACTGCCAAGGTTCGTATGACGCCAAGTGGACAACGCAGCCGCCCGCAACGTCGGCTGGCCACGCCCGAACCACGACTTGGCCTGCCAAGTCGCGATCCAGACGTCGATTCGGTCCTGGCTGGAGGAAATGCGATACTCAGTTACGCCCCAAGGGCGCTGGACGCCGAGCAGCGAACCGAGCAGGGAAACGTCATCTGCCATGCCTATTTCTCCGATTTACGCCCTGCTCTTCTCTATCAGCCACACAGACGCAGGTGATGCGCCGGGCGGCTTATTGGAAATGCAGCGCAAATATACACATCAAAAAACGGTGCCCGAAAGCGCCAATAAAGAAGGAACTATCGAGCGAAATAATATTAACCGAACCACCGGAGGGTTAGTGGAAAATGATGTCGCCAAGCCACCTGGAGCGATTGCCAGAGCGTCCTGACGCTGTGCTGAAACTGCGCAGGCCGTTACATAAGTGTCTTGTTTATATGCAGTGCTGTTCGCTCGTTCTCCGCTTCTACCGGGACAAAAGGGTCCACATCGTCAAGCGATGCAGACCCTTTTTCGGATTCAGACGAGGCCCGCAACGGCGGCGGGCTCGATCTGTCGGCTTCAGGCCTTCGTCATTGCCGCGCCAAGCTTGGCCGAAATGAAGCCAAACGCCGTGCCAACCACGATGGAGAGAACGGTCGGCACAATGGCATCGATCGGGGCGACGCCTTTTAGCAGGATCAGCCCGGCAATCGATGCAAAGCCGAGGACAGACGCCGGGATCGTTGCCAGCAGGCCGACATACGCAGCCAGCACGAGCACAGCGGCGCCGATACCAACCGCCACGGGGGCCGCGAAGCCACCGAGCGCGCCCAGCTGCCCGATCAGCAGGACCGACAACGCACCGACGACTGCGCCGAACGACATGCAGATCGCAGTCTTCTTGGCTGCCTCGACATCGCCGCCGCTACTAAAGAAACAGGCCCAGGCGATGAAGGCTTGCCAGACTTGCATCAAGAGTGCTGCGAACGGACCAAGAAACAAATACGTTGCGACGGTAGCGAGAACTCCGATGGATACAGCTAAAGCGACTAACGACGGCATGATGTGACCCCCTGAAAGATGTTTACGATTGAATGAATGCCTCTGAACATTGCACGGCATCAAGATCTGACGACCTTTTTACCGCACCTTGCGTCAGAGCAATTACTACGCCATTCGAGGTCCATTGTAGGTATTTCTAGGTACTGGTCATTGATTCAGAACAGCGTAGCTTGATCCAAAGCATCTACCGTATTACGGTTTCTTCCCGTCACGACGAAGCATACGAACCCGGCGCTTCAGAAGATATAGGCTGCGCTCACGCCCACCAACCAGTTACGCCCTGGAGCGGCTTCGTAGAAGCGGTTGTTGCTGTCGCCGACGATCACTGAGCCAACGTAGCTACGGTCGAACAAGTTGTTCAGCCGCATGAACTCGCGCAGACGCCAGGCAGCCATTTTTTGTTCCGCACCAACGCGCAGGTTGGCGATCATGTAGCCGGGTGCCGCCTGCTGGGTATTGCTATCCTCAACGTAAACTTTGCCATTGGCAACCGCCTCAACGGCGGCATTGAGACCGGTGGGTGCGTCCTTCCAGGCCAGTTCGCCATAGAAGGAGGCTGCGGCAACGCCGGGAATCTTCTTGCCTGACGGCACGTTCACGGCAGGGCTGCCACTGGTGAAGGATTCGTCGTAGATGGCGTTCAGTCCGGTCAGCGCGAGCCGGCCGCTGAAGCCGTAGCGCCAGACCGTGTCGAGCGAGAGTTCCAGGCCCCGGCGCAAGGTATGGGCAGCGTTCTTGTAGCTGGTGCGGCCGTTCGAGGAGATATCGACCGCCAGCTCGTCGCTTGTCCGCACCTGGAAGAGCGCCAGGTTGACACGCGTATCGTTGCCAACGAAGGCCTTGGCGCCAACCTCAAAATGCTTGCTGTGCGCCGCCTTGAGGTTGAAATTGAACGTGCCGCCATTGCCCGAATAGAACAACTCGTTCAAGGTTGGCGTCTCGAAACCGCTTGCCGCGCTGGCGTACAGATTGAGCGTCTCGCTCGCTTTGTATAGCACGCCGAGCATCGGCGTCGTGGCGCTGTAATTCACCCCGCCGCTGTCGTCGCCGTTGCCGGCCACGATGTACCTGTCATTGACCGACACCTTGACCAGACTGTGGCGCAGGCCGCCGGTAACACTCCACTGGCCGTACAGCCATTCCGTCTGAAGGTACGGATCGACACTTGACACAGTGTCCCGCTCGTTACGCCGCAGCGCACCCTGGACGCCGAACAAGTTGCCAATAAAATTCTCGTAGCCACGGCGGTCGTCCGATGAGCGGTCGTAGTCGATCCCGGCTGTCGTGGTGAGATTAGCGCCGCCAACATGGCGCACGGCAATCCAGCGCGCCCCGACGCCGGCGAAATCGCGGTCGAAATCGACCACGCCGCCGGAGTTGCTGGCGGGTGCCTGGACCGCCTTTGAAAACGCTTGATACTGCGTCACCTGCCGGTTGCCGCCATAGACTGAGAGTTGCAGGCGGTCCTCGCCAAAGCGCCGTTCGTAGGTCGCGCCGCCCTGCACGTGGTCGATACTCTTTCGCGTGTTATAGCGGTCAGCCAACGTCCGTTTCGGGTTCTGCGTGTCGCTAGTATCGATCTCGTTGCTGGTTGGATTGCGCTGGAAAGTGGTCCACTTCACGCCAAGCGGATCTTGCGTATCGTGCTGGCTCAACTGGCCAGCCACCAGCGTCAGGCGGCTATCCGTATCGAGATCGGCTGATAGCTTGGCCATCGACTGATCGCGCGTCGCCGCACTGTGATCGCGGTAACCGTCGGTGGAAAAGCGCGACGCATCGAGCACGTAACCGATACCGCCTACCTTCCCTTGCGCCGCGACATCGGCCTTCCAGCTTCCATAGCTACCGCCGGAAACCGTCGTTTCAAGCGTCGGAGCCCCCTGCCCGTCGCGCGTAAAAAGCTGGATCACGCCGCCCGCGTGGTTGCCGTAAATGGCCGAGAATGGTCCGCGCAAGACTTCGATCCGTTCCGCTTGGTCTAGATTAAAGGTCGCCGCCTGCCCCTGCCCGTCTGGCATACTGGCCGGAATGCCGTCGGCGATCAGTTTGATGCCGCGCACGCCGAAGGCCGAGCGAGCGCCGAAGCCGCGCGATGAAATCTGCAGGTCCTGCGCGTAGTTTTGCCGGTTCTGCACCGAGATCCCCGGCACCGCGACCAATGCCTCCGAGGCATTAACACGCGCCTGGCCCTCCGTGATGCGCTCCCGATCCACGACGTCGATCGCCGCCGGCAAATCGAAGCTCGAATGCTCGACCCGACTGCCGGTGACGACCACTGGACTGAGCACCAGCACACGCGCATCGGCATCCGCCGCGGCATCAACCACCTCGGCGGCACGCACCGGCATAGCCAGCGCCGCGAACAGCGCCGAAACCCGCGCGACGGACCGACGCCGAGCGGGCAAACGGTTGCAGATGAAAAGCATGGCACGACTCCCTGAATAAACGGCAACGCCTGATCATCGTCTACATGGGAAAACGGCGCATCAGGCGGAACCCGAGTTTTGCCTCGTGATTTTCATGAGTCGTCAGGCAGCCATAGCGACGGTCACCCGAGCCGGCCAAAAAGCCGCTGCGTGACGCGTTGCGGTCAGCCGGGCACTTACTGAAGGAAGCGCGTCGCGGTATCCAGATCGCTGTATGTCGTACTGCCATACAGCGCCGAGACGAATTTTCGCCAGTTGAGGTCAGGCTCGCCCAGACGAAAACCATAAAATCCATTAAACCCATTGCTCTTTTCGCGCAGGGCCAAGGCTCGGAAACGCGAGACATCGGAACGTCCCAATTTGATGGTCGTATCGCACCAGAGGTTAAGCGGCAAAGGATCGTTTGCATGTGCCTGGAAGCCGTAGCGGGAAACTTCGACAACCTCGATCGCGATCTTTTCCTGCTTTCCTTCAGGGGTAACATAGGAGATCCGCGCCGGACACTTCACCGAAAAACGCTGATGACGCCGGACCGGCACATCATCCAGACCGGAAGAAAGAGCGGGCAGGATGGAGTGGTACTCCGGCAGATCGTAGATGGTATGGAGCAGCGCTTTCTTGCGCTCGCTCAAATTCTCAAAGGTATGGGTCCGCACATTGAAGAAATAATCGAGCAGTTCAGGCGTCAGCACCGGATCATTAGTCGTGAAAAACCGGCGGTTCGGGAACTGGATATTGGGCAATTTAACTTGCGTGAAATAGGCATAGAGGTTGCGGTGTGCCGGCTTGGATGCATAGTGTTTCCGAAAAGTATCCAGCGCTTCCTTGAGGTCCAGCGTGGCACCAATCGCCGGCGCCCCATTCACAAAGTCGTAACTTTCGACCATGTTCGCCGTCAGCCGCCGAAAAAATAGCAACGACTCATACATTTCGATATGGCTCGGATTGACGGCAATGACTAGATGACGCGTATCAAAAAAGGTCGTGCAATACTCATACATGAACTTCATCAATGGGAACAGGATGCTGCCGCCCGTTCTCCTGAAATTCCGGTGAACGGCAAGCGCCGAGACCTCGGCGATGTAACCTTCCTTCTCGCGTACCGAGGTGAGGTCGAAGATCCGCTGCAGCGGAAAACCCAGTGCGCTTTCGCGGATCAGCGAGATGGTCCCGACCACCTTGCCGTCGTACTTGGCGCACAGCGTTGTCGTGGTGGGCAGGGCGTGATAGATCGTCACACGCATGCCCGACGGATCCGGCTTCATGAAGCCACTATCGACGTAAGCGTCGTGAAGAACCGCGAAACACGCTTCAAGTTCCTCTTTGGTTTCGGCGATTTTCAGGACCAGCCGCCGACTCGGCGCCGGATTGCAGTCCGCAAACGAACGAAAGACCTTGAATCGCTGCTTGCGCGGCAGCCAGGAGATCAGCTTTCTTACCACTGCATGCACAAATCGTCGTGCCAGCGAGCGGACTGTCTTTAACATGGCGCCACCTCGGAGAGAATGACCGCTTTTTTCATAGTACGCTCAGGCTGGAAACAAAGTGAGAGACTGCAATACGCCGCCGCAGCAAGGCTTTGCAGGCCGGAGACCAGCGCCGACGACCCCCTTCTGTGTGAACTCAGACGCGCAGAGCCTATTGCAGGCTGCGCAACAACTCCTGCAGATACACTACAGGCACGGCAAAACTGATCCCCGACGGCTGCGTCAAGGCAGATTCTTTGGTGCCCTTGACGAATACCATATTGATAATGCCGATCACCTCACCCTTTTCCATCTCGAAAAGTGGGCCCCCACTGTTTCCCGGATAGGCGGTTCCATCGAGTTGATAGACCGGGAAGGTGCCACTCTTCAAGCGCCTGATGACTCTTTCGTTCAGTTGACTTGCTGTCGGGCTGGGCAAAGCAACGGGGGTAATGGCTGAGATGATGCCGTGGTGAGTTACTGGCGAAAGTCCGAGCACGCCGCCAATCGGGAAGCCGGTAAATGCAATACTCTGCCCTTCACGCACGGAGCCGGCAGTCTGCAGAACCATGGCCGACAACGGCGCACCCTCAACTCGCAACAGCGCCAGATCATGCGCTCTATCGATCGCCACGGTCTTGGCCTGACGCTGCGGGACTCCGTCGCGACCGGGAAGCACCTGCAGGACGAGGCTTTCGCCACCAGCCGGATCAAGACTTTCGGGGACGACGTGGGCATTGGTCGCCACCAAGCTACCGTTTCCGACGACAAACCCCGCACCCCGCAGAATAAATGCCGGGCTGCGCGTTTTATCATAAGTGCCGATCGCGACAACCGAGGGTTTTACCTGCTCGATCAACTCGGGCAAAGCTGCCGATGCCACGCCCGCCAGCGCGAACAGGCTTGGCAGAATAAGCAGGTGTGTGAGCCGTCTGGAAACTGCCGAGCCAATCGTCGAACGCATCAAGATCTCCTGAAAATTTCTAAAGCACTTTGGCGACGCGAATACGCGGCAATTCCGGAGACGGATTCGTCACCCCCGAATCATAGGGATGCGCATCCTTCTTAAAGAACCCCAAGATCCGTTTAACGTAACCGCGAGTTTCTGCATAAGGAGGAATCCCCCGAAAACGGTTTACGGCTCCCTCTCCTGCGTTGTAGGCAGCGGCTACCAGCGCCACATTGCCTTCGAAATAAGCCAGCAACCAGCGCAGATACGACAATCCACCGCGAATATTCTGTTCGGGGTCGAATGGCTTCTTGACGTTAAAGCGTACCGAGGTTTCCGGGATAAGCTGCATCAAGCCTTGCGCGTTCTTGGGTGAAATTGCAGAGGGCTGAAAATTGGACTCGGCTCTGATCACCGCCATGGCCAGTCGCGGGCTGACGCCATACTCCGGAGCGAGCTTGCGCACCAATCCAAATACCTTCTGCTGTGCCGGACTGGTCGTCCGATAGACATCTTCATAGTCGATGTCTGCGGCAGAATAACGCATGCATTCCGGCATCGGGGCTATCGTCTCACCCACGAAGCGCAGCATCTTCTGCGCATGCTCATGTCCTTGTTCCGCCGCCAGTTTGAAGAAATAGGCAGCCAGTTCGTCGCTGCGAGCGACACCCCGACCGTTGGCATACATCCAACCTAAGCTGAACTGTGCTTCCGCGTCCCCATAGCGTGCCCCGTCGCAATAGAGGCTGGCGGCGCGCCCGGAATCCTTCGTCACGCCTTCCCCGTACTCGTAGGCTCGGGCTTCATTTCTCAGGATAACCAGATCCTCTGGCGAGGGATCATCGCCCACGGCACGAGCTGCCCGCGGCGCAAACAAACAAAAAACGAGGAACAGCGCCACAAACGACAAGCAATTCCGAAGAACCCTCCCGTACGCGGCGCTCATAATCAGGTTCCGTAATCCGACGCGGCCGTGAAGCGCGAAATGTACCAGGGCATAGCCACGCGAATGCCGTCCTCCAGCCTGTGCGTCGGTGCGTAATCCAACAAACGCTTGGCTTTGGAAATATCCGCCTGCGAATGGCGGACGTCGCCAGGGCGAAACTCCCTGTAGGCCGCCTTCAAGCCAGCAAGTTCGGGTCTTGTCTGGGCCAGCACATCACGCAGCATGCCAAACAGACGGTTAAGCGAAGCGCGATCGTTCAGGGCGACGTTATAGACCTGATTGACCGCCTGCGGATTCTCCGTCGTCGCCGCCAGCAGATTGGCCTGCACAGCGTTGGCAACAAAACAGAAGTCGCGACTGGTTTCACCGTCGCCGTTGATGACCACATTCTCACCGAGCAGCATGGCTCGCGTCCAACAAGGAATGACAGCAGCATACGCGCCATCCGGATCCTGGCGGGCACCGAAGACGTTAAAGTAGCGCAGGCCAATCGACGCAAAACCGTAGCAGCGCGCAAATACTTCAGCATAAAGCTCGTTGACCAACTTGGTTACGGCATAGGGAGACAGAGGCCGGCCGATAGTTTCTTCCATCTTCGGCAAGTCAGGATGATCACCGTAGGTCGAACTGGACGCCGCATAAACAAAGCGCTGGACCTTTGCATCACGCGCCGCTATTAACATATTCAGGAAGCCGTCGATGTTTGCCGCGTTGGTCGCCAGTGGATCTGCCAACGATCGCGGAACAGACCCCAAGGCCGCCTGGTGCAGGACAAAATCAATCTCCTGGCAAGCATGACGGCAGGCATCAGGATGACGGATATCCGCTTCGATGAAATGAAACTTCTGCCATTGGGCGGGAGACACCAGCGCCCTGACTTCTTCAAGGTTGCGACGATGTCCCGTGACGAAATTGTCCAGCCCGACAACGGTCTGATTGAGCTTGAGCAGAGTTTCGAGCAGATGCGAGCCGATGAAACCGGCGCACCCAGTCACCAACCAACGCGCCGGTTGTGACTGCAAGCGCTGACCGAGCAGTTCAAAAGCTGAGTTCACAGACGCCACACCGTCACTCCCTTGGATACCAGCCAAGCTTCGTCAAACATGCTTTTCACATCGGCCATGACGCCACCCTTCTGTAATTTTCCGACATAATCCGTCGGCGGACGATTCTTGAATTCTTTGTGCGCCACCGCGGCGACGATGGCGGCAGCCGGCGGCAGATCCTCCCATGCCGTTAGCTCCACGCCGTATTCATGCCGTGCCTCATCGGCATCGGCGACCGGTTCATGAACGATGACTTTGGCTCCGTAGGACTGAAGCTCGCGAATCACGTCGATCACGCGCGAATTGCGCAGATCGGGGCAATCCTCCTTGAACGTCAAACCAAGAACGATGATCGGCGCATCCTTCACCTGCCATCCATTACGCACCAGATTTTTGACTGTCTGTTCGGCAATAAATTTCCCCATGCCATCATTTATCCGTCGACCGGCCAGGATGACTTCGGGATGGTAGCCAAGCATCTCGGCTTTGTGAGTCAGATAGTAGGGGTCGACGCCAATACAATGGCCGCCGACAAGACCCGGACGGAAAGGCAGGAAATTCCACTTGCTGCCGGCCGCCTGCAATACTTCCAGTGTATCGATGCCCAGACGATCGAAGATGATGGCCAACTCGTTCATTAACGCGATATTCAGGTCGCGCTGGGTGTTCTCGATAACCTTGGCAGCTTCCGCCACCTTGATGCTGGACGCCGGGTAAACACCGGCCGTAATGATGCTCGAGTACATCTGTTTGACACGTTCGAGCGTCTCTGGACTGTCGCCGGAAACCACCTTGACGATCTTGGTCAGGGTACGCTCCTTGTCACCGGGATTGATTCGTTCCGGAGAATAGCCGACGAAAAAATCCTGCTTCCATTTCATGCCGGAATATTTTTCGATGACCGGGATGCAGATCTCTTCGGTCGCACCGGGATAGACCGTGGACTCGAACACGACGGTAGCGCCACGCTTCAGGTTCTTTCCAACAGATTCAGACGAGCCAAGTAGCGGTCTAAAGTCAGGCTGATGGGCCTCATCGACCGGAGTCGGAACCGCGATGATGATGAAATCCGCTTCGGCCAGGGCCGCCGGATCACAGCCCACTTCCAGATAGGTCGCAGCTTTCAGATCGTCACTGCTGACCTCGCCCGTCGGATCAATGTGATCTTTGTAATGCGCCACCTTGTGCGCCGACAAATCAAACCCGATGGTGCGACTTCTCTTACCGAACTCGACAGCCAGTGGCAAACCGACATAGCCCAGCCCAACGACGGCAACGATAGTCATGAATTTCTCGCCTCTAAAAAATTCCAAATAATAACAAGCTGCTACGCGTCACAGGCTCTGCAGCAACTTGGTAACGTCGGCTTGCGCCGAGAATTTGTCGCCAAGTTTCACCAGTTCATCCAATTCCTTCTTGGCCTCATCCTTCTTCCCGGTCTTGACGAGCGCTTTGGCAAGGTTAAGACGAATCAGCGCCCGTTGCGGAGCAAGTGCGACGGCTTTCTGCAACAACGCCACGCCACGCGCCGTTTCTCCCTTGTCAATCAGTACGCCCGCCAGCGTATCCATGACCTCAGGCTGATTCGGCGCCAGATTGTATGCTTTTTCCGCATATTCGATAGCCTTCGGGTCTTTGTTCTGCGCCAAGGTCCACGCCAGATTATTCAGCATCACCGGGTTGTTCGGCTGCGCCTCCAACAACACCCGATAATGCTTGCTGGCCGAAACGAAATCCTTGCGGGCGCTCGCTGTGTCGGCAAGGTAAAGTCGAAACGGCGCATCCTTGGCGTGATCCTTCAGCCAGCCGTCGGCGAACCGGTCGGCTTCACCCGAAGCACCGCCTGCACGCAATGCGGCATACAGCTTGACGGCCAACTCAGTCGCTCCGCTTTGCTTGAGGCCGGTGCGGTAAATAGTGGCTGCCTCGCCCCATGATTTTTTCAAGGCATAGACGTCGCCTTCGAGCACATAGCCGATAGCTTGCGTCGGACGCTGCTTCTGTACCCGATGGGCCGTAGCAAGTGCGTCAGCAGTTCGCCCGGCGTCAATATCCAGCATCATGATTCCGCGCTGCGCTTCGACCGAATCCGCCTGAACCGACAGCGCTTTGTGCAGGCTTTCCATGGCGGCGTCCTTGTTTTTCGCCGCCACCTGAATTTCAGCCATGCGCAGGTACGGCTGCGGTGAGTTGGGCATCAACGTCGCCAGCTTGCTGTAAGTGGCCAGCGCCTGATTGAAATCCGCCGCCGCCTGCTGGGCACGTCCCGCAGCGTCGAGAATTTCCGGACGCTCGGGCAAAACGCCGAGCGCCTCTTGGGCCGCGGTAAGCGCCTTCTTGGTGTCATTGATGCTCAGGTAAAACCCAATGAGTGCGAGCCGCGGCGCCGCTTCTACGGGATTCGTTGTCACCGCCTTGTTAATCAAGGCAGCCACCTCGTCAGGCTTTCCACCCGTCTTTGCTCGCAACTCGGCCAGGCTCAGCAGAGCCTGCACATTTTTCGGATCCTTGGCCACGACCCCTTCGAAGCGTCGTTTCGCTTCCTCTGGTTTCTTGTCAGCCAGATCCAGATTGGCCAGACTCGCTGCGGCGGGGAAATACGCCGGATTTTTGGCCAGGGCCAGTTCAAAGCTCTTGCGAGCCGCAGGCACGTCGCCCTTGCCCAGCCATACGGCACCACGCAGGTTCTGTACCAATGGATTCTCCGGCTGCTTCTTCTCCAGGCCGGCAATGGACTTGAGTGCTTGATCGAATTGACGGCTCTTGAGTTGCGAAGCAATCAAAGCCAGATCCGCACTGGCGCCGCTATCGATCGACGCAATCTGTTCAAGTTCATGATAAGCCGAGTCGGTTTCTCCCTTTGCCAGGCGCGAAAGCGCAACAGAGGTACGTTTACCGGTGTTCTCGGGATCCAAGGCGGCGGCCTTGGTAAAATAGACTCCAGCCTTGTCCGCATCGCCGTTCTGCATGAACACTTCGCCGGCCAGCGCCAGCATGTTCGAATCCTTGTCGATCTTGTCCAGAACGGGTTGCAGGATACCAAGTGCCTTGGTCGGCTGGCCACTTCTCAAATAGCTGGCAATCAAAATGCGGCGGGCCAGCCCAAGCGCAGGTGTTTTCGGCAAGGCTTTAAGCAGGTGAGCCTCCGCCGTCGAATACGATTTCAATGCGTATTCGATGGCCCCCGCCAGTTGAAGCCCCATCGTACTATCCGGAACACTATTCAAATGGCGCTGAATAGCCTCCTGAGCGGCCTTGTAGTTCTTCTGCCGATAAGTAAGCTGGGCCTCCAAGTAGCTGGTCTGCGGGTGGTTTGGCGCGACTTTTTTCATTGCTTCCAACTGCTTGCCGGCCTCTTCAAGCTTCCCCTCCGAGATAAGGCCGAAAATCAGAGCGGAATGCGCCGGCAGATAGTCGGGCTTGATTTCCAGCGCCTTGCGATCGGCTTCCGCCCATTCTTTGGCATTGCCCTGGGCATACAGGATGTCCCCTTTGAGTTGCCATGCCTCATAAAGTTTGGGCGTCTTTTCGAGCACCGACGTCAGCATCGCCAAGGCGCCCGGGAGATCGTGGTTGCCGGCCTTGATTCTCGCCAACCCGATGACCGCCGGGCCATAATTCGGAACAGAGGCAAGTGCTGTTTCGAAAGCAGACTGCGCGGCATCGAGCTTGCCCAGTGTCAAATAGGCTTGGCCAACCGTTGTCTGCAGATCAGCCTTGCTTTCCGGCGAAGTCAACTGAACTCGAGCAAGTTCCTCGGTAACCTTTCTTGACTGCCCCAACATGAACTCGGCGCGCGCCAAGACAGGGGTCACTTGATCGGTTGGATGGTTAAGTTCAGCCGCCTTGCGCAACTCCACTTCCGCTGCCGTCGGATCCCCGCCATCGAGCAGCGCCTTGCCCAGCAAAAATCGGGCTTCGGCCAGACTTGGATTGCTCTGCAGCGCGTTCTTCAATTGAATCACCGCGGCCTTATTGTCATTCTTGGCCATATAGTCTTTGGCTGAAGCCACCATGGACTCGGGCTTTTCCCCTCCGCAACCGACCAGAATCATGGCGGTCAGAAGGGTCGATATAGCGGCTCTGCTCATTGATTTCCGGGTGATCATAGATGTCCCATTAGCGTGAATAGTCTTGACAGTATCTGAACTACTTCAGTCCGAATCGATGCATAAGATCGTATAGCGTTGGCCGACTGACACCGAGCATCTCGGCTGCCTTGACGACGTTTCCATCAACGCGCCCCAGCGCCGTGATCACGACGCGCTTTTCGGCAGTCTCGCGGACCAAACGCAAGTCCAACACGGTCCCCTGAGCAGATTGCGTCTCGTCTAGACCAACGTCCTCAACGGTAATCTGATTGCCGTCGGCCATGATCACTGCTCGCTTGATGCAGTTTTCCAGTTCCCGCACATTGCCGGGCCAGGCGTGCGATTCAATAGCCCGCAAGGCATCTTCGCGCAGCGTCATGGCCCCGCGGTTTTGCTCCGCAGAAAAGCGGCGCACAAACGCATGCGCCAACAGAGCGGCATCGCCCTGACGAACGCGCAAAGGCGGGAGATTAACGACGATTTCCGCAAGGCGGTAATAGAGGTCTTCACGGAAGCGTCCTTCCTTGATCAGGGCTTTTAGATCCTGATGCGTGGCACAAACAATACGCACGTCGATTGGAATCTCTTGTCGTCCGCCGATGCGCTCAATGACCCGCTCCTGCAGAAAGCGCAGTAGTTTTGCTTGCAGCGAATGAGGCAAGTCGCCAATTTCATCAAGCATCAGGGTGCCGCGATTGGCTGTTTCGATCTTGCCCGGTGTTGTCTTGGCGGCGCCGGTAAAAGCGCCTTTTTCATAGCCAAACAGCTCGCTTTCCAGCAGGTTATCCGGAATCGCCGCACAATTAATCGCCACGAAGCGCTCACTGCGCCGAGTGGAAGCCGCATGGACCCCGCGCGCAATCAGTTCCTTCCCTGTCCCGCTTTCACCGAGGATCAGCACGGTCGCGTCGCTGATGGCAACTTTTTCAACCGTACGACAAACCCGTAAGACTTCGGGATCTCGCGAAATCAGCCCTGACAGCACGTCAGGCTGCTGCATAAGTTGTAGGCGGCTGTTCTCCTGCTGCAGATCGTGGAGACGATAAGCGCGTTCAATGGTCAGGCCCAGCATGTCGATTTCAAACGGTTTAGCAAAAAAATCATAAGCACCCAAGCCAACGGCCCGTAGCGCATTCGCCCGGTCGTTCTGACCGGTCAACACAATGACCTTGGTTGCAGGCGCACTGGAAAGTATCTGCTCGAGTAGCTTGAAGCCCTCCGAGACGGCATCGGCATCCGGCGGCAAGCCAAGATCCATCAACACCACCGGAGGCATGTGGCGGCGCACCTGGACAAGGGCACTCTCCCGATCCCCCGCCGTCAGCGTCTCGTATTGATCGAAAGCCCAACGAATCTGTTTTTGCAGTGCCGGATCATCTTCAACAATCAGCAGGGGACGTAATTTCTCTGAACTCATGCGGATTCCTTGTGCAACAAGCGCGAGTCTCTTTCGGAGACAGCGTCAAACAACGGCAGCAAGAGGTTGACCTGTGTCCCAATATCAATGGCACTCTTTACTGAAATTTTGCCACCCAACTCTTGTACGTACTGGAAGCTCTCATAGGCACCGATGCCCATACCAGCGGGTTTGGTCGTCTGAAAAGGCTTGAACAGGCGTTCGCGCAAAAATTCCGGTGTCATTCCGCGCCCGGTATCGCCAACCTCAATCATGGCTAGCCCTTCCTGCCGCGCCAGACGGACCCAGACCCGTCCTCCGTGCTCCGTCGCATCCAGCGCGTTCTGCACGATGTGTCCGATGACCCGCTCGACCCTGTCTTCGTGCCCCTTGGCGACCAGCTTGTCAGCTAGTTGAATTTCCAGATCGCGGCCCTGACCCGCCTTGGCCATCTGGATACGCCGAATGACGTCACCGAGATCGATCCCGCGTGGGCTATCAACCGGCGTCGCCCCCTCACGCAACTGCATCATTAATTGCCGCATGCGTTCGACGGAATGCTCCACGGTCATCAGCATATCTTGCTGAAATTCCGGATTTTCCCGATGCCGTTCGGCATTTCTGAGCATGAGCGACAATTGCGCAACGATGTTCTTTAAATCATGGACGACAAAAGCGGACATACGGTTGAACGCATCGAATTTGCGGACCTCCAGCAAAGCCTCGGTTGCCTGCATTTGCCCCAGAAAAGCGCCGGCCTGCCGACCTGCTGTTTTCAACAAGTCGTTGACCTCCCAATTGACGTCGACTCTTGTACGCGCCGTCGCCAACACGACGAAGCCGATCATCTCGTTCCCGGTCGCCAAAGGAATAACCAGCCATGCATTTGGCACATCGACCAGCCAGGCGGGAAGCTCGAGTCCATCATAACGGCGAGGCAATGAACGATATTCTTCAAGGTTGATAACCCAGCCGCTCTCGATCAAAAACTGGCACAACTTACTTTCAGCATCTTCCGTAGCTGACGACGGTCGGATATTCCAGCAAGCCGCCTGCGCAAAGAAACGTGCTGTCGGATCTTTCAACCAAAGCGCACCAGCCGGGCTCTCGACCATATCCGCGAGCCCTTTGACCACATGTTGTCCCATTTCCGAGAAACCATCCTGGGATGATAACGTATTGGTAAACCGTAGCCATTCCTCGCGATAGTCATAGCGATAGCTAAAAAAATGCTTGCCGACCAGGACGCGAAAGGTCGCCCGGATTGACCCCGACAAACTTAGCAGGCCGAGCAGCAGCAGCGCTGCGAACAACAAGGCCAACTGGAACGCGCGGCCCCAATCGCCTCCGAAATAGCGCACGTAATAACCCGCGCCAGCCATGAAAAGCAGATACACGCCGACCGCCACAAGCGTCGCCGATTGCAAGGCAGCCCGCTGGGAAAGAACAATTCTGGCTTTCCAGTCACGGCTTCGAACGGTCGATATGACCACCAGCGGCACGACCAAGGCATGCACGAAGCCACGAATACTGAAAGCATCCGCATCTATCCGGTTAAAAAGCAATGCATCCGAATAAAGATACAGATCAAAAAGAACCGCGCCACCGAGCCCTATGCACAGGGGTTTGATGCTCCAACGCGCGTCAAGGGAAACGCTGCGGAACAACTTCTCAAGGAGAACCAGGGCAAATACCGCGATCGCCAACGAATCAAATAAGGCCAGTCGTTGGGGGGGCACGAAGAAACTGATGTTCAACGCAACCATCATTTGCGCCGTCACGCCAACAAAAAGCAAAACGAGCGCAATACTGCTCAACCAACGCAGACGGATCGGCCAGCGCTGCTCGGCCGATGAGTCTGGCTCAAGCAAGACAAGAAGGAATAAATACCAGCCGCCAAAGCGGAAGATATCAACGACCAGACTGCCCGCCAGGAAGACAGACTGACCCGTTAAGGCAAAGGCAAGACCCGTCAGGCCCCACACGGCGCTAAACGCAACAGCAATAAACAAGGCACGGCTACGTAAGCCGGAACGCCATCCGGCGGACAAGTAGATGGCAAAGGCGGCATAAACGCAGCCCGCCAGGCCATGACTCCAGGCAGCGATTGTTTCTATGCTGGCATCCAACCGACAAACCTCCTAGGATTACGCTACCGCAGACATCCCGAACTGAGAAGACTGCGTTACTGAGCGCCCCTACCGGTGAGCACCACGCCTATGGTCTCGAAGACAATCACGATATCCAGAAACAAAGTGTGATTCTTGACATAGTAGAGGTCGAACTGAAGTTTCTGGATGGAATCATCTACCGAAGCGCCATAGTGGTAACTGACCTGAGCCCAGCCGGTCACTCCTGGCTTGACGCTATGACGGACAGCGTAGAACGGGATTTCACGCGTTAACTGATCGACAAAGAACGGCCGCTCCGGGCGCGGACCAACCAGACTCATGTCGCCAACCAGCACGCTATAGAGTTGTGGCAACTCATCGATGCGCAGTTTGCGGATAATCCGGCCAACACGCGTCGTCCGATCATCATTGGCCGTGGCCCAGCGAGGCTTGCCATCCCCCTCGGCATCCTTGCGCATGCTGCGGAATTTTATGACATTAAACAGTCGCCCATTCAAGCCTACACGTTCCTGCCTGTAAAATATCGGGAAGCCATCTTCCATCACGATCAGAAACGCTGTCACCACCATCACCGGCAGCGCGAGACAAAGCAACACTGACGCCACAACCGTGTCAAACAAACGCTTAACGACTGTGCGCCCCCACCCCTGCCGGAAACCTCCACCAAAAATAAGCCAGCCTACGCGCAAAGAATCCAGTCGAATCTGGCCTAACGCTCGTTCAAAATAATTGGCGAGACCGAGTACCTGTATGCCCGATAACTTGCAATCAAGAAGTTCCCGCAAGGGCAGAACGCCACCGCGCCTCTCCTGAACGGCAATGATGATTTCGTCGACCTTCAAAGCATAAGCGGTATCAGACAGAGACTGCTCCCGCGGCAACAAAAGTTGACTGGGGATGTCTCCCACCGTCTCGGTCAGCCGAGGATAAAAACCAACAATCTGAATATCCGGATCTGATCTTTTCAGGACCTTGCCCACGTACTCTGCTTCAGGACCCGCACCAAAAATCAGCACGCGACGCACCATCAGCGTCCCGCTTTGACTGTGCATCGTGTAAACACGATGCGCAAGCGTCCCGAACAGGGCGGCCAAACCAGAGAGAAGCAGCAGTTCGCGGTTGACGTCGGCAATCGAAAGCACGGCAAACACGCCGTACGCAAGAGGAACGGACAGATACAAAGACAAGACTGCCCGTGCCCGGGTTTGCGCTACGGTCCGGCTATGCGCCCGGTGATAAAGCCCAAGCCCAGCATTGAAGACGATCATTGCCAGCGCAAAAATAAACGCATAGGTAACAATAATCTCAAAGTTTTCCCGACCGCTCTGGCCTAACCAGGACACCGCCAACAGTACGCAGGCGACAGGGAAGACAAGGTCGAGAGCAACCTGAAAAATTGTCTTCCAATGAATCCAATGGCCGAATACTTTAACCACGATTTGCCCCCTAGCAAACGTCCATTGCACCTGAAAGTTCCACTTTCCAACATCGGAAATTGAACTATGTTTTCGATTCCCGGCTATGCAATGCGCAACAAAAAGCGTTGATACCGAGTTCTTGTATGCGCAATATAGGTCCGAAAAAACGATCCAAATATACTTGCATATGAGTATTTTGTTACCTGGCGCCGGGTAGCGTGCCTTGCTATGTGACATAGTTCTCAAATTCGGCGAAATAACTTCGCAGAGAAACCTGATTCAGAAAAAAATCCGGGTAATCACACGCAATGACTCTGCTCAGCGCACGAGTGCGCAGCAGCCAATAATGATTTTCGCATACATAAAGGACAACAACGATCTCAACGCCCTTTTCCGTGCAAATTGAGTTCAGCAAAGGTGCGTGGTGCGGCCGAGCTGATAGCCCAGCTTCTTCTCGCCCTGTTCGTACAGCGCATTCTGCATCGCCAGTGCCTTGTTAAACACGAAGCGACAAGACCCCGCGAAGCGACGCCTATTGCGCTGCTGTTTGCCATTGGGCTGTCGTTCGTATTTGTAGGCTTGCAAGCAGTTCATGGCCAAATGATCGTTTTTCCTATGGCAACAAACAATGACATTCGACCAAGCCGGCATTGCGTTTTCAAAATGCACGTCCACCTGGTTTTTGTGACGAAATATCGCCGCAGGGTTTTCGATGGAGATGCCGTGCCGCGGCTTCGCGCCATCTTCGGCAAGGTCTGCGCCGGCTTCGACGCGCATCTGATCGAGATGGATGGTGAAGACGATCAGGTGCACCTCCTGGTGGCGTACCCGCCGACACTCACCGTGTCGGCACTGGTGAACAGTCCGAAGGACGTCTCCAATCGGCTACTGCGCAAGGAACGGCCCGATATTCGAGACAGGTACTGGAAATGGGTATTGTGGTCGCCATCCTATTTCGCTTCATCGTGCGGCGGCGCGCCGATCAGCCTCATTCGCCAGGACATCGAACAACAGCAAACACCGCATTAAGGGCAACGGCAAGGACGGCGACGCCGTGGCCCGAGGCCATGCTGCGCGATCCGCGCTATCCTTCCCCGACCAAACTCGGCGGCTAACCCCAAGGGCTGGCTTCGCGCTCGCCTAGAGCTTGCTACGCAACCCAATCGCTAGGACGAGGCTTGTCGCGCAACTGGTCAACCCGGCACTTGCCGACGTTGAGTTTCTCTTCCTTCACCACCCAGGGGCCTGCAAGCCCAAGGCGGTTGTAAGCAGAGTCTCAATGGCAACGTTCATGCGACGGTCCATCAGGCGACAGAGGTCTCCATGACAAAGCCCACGCATGTTTGCTGAAGTCAATTTCCTCGAAAAATAGCATAGAGCAAAAAAACAACAGTTGTGCCCCATCGGCGACATCGTTTTCGAGACTGCCTACACTTTCCTTCGAGCCGAGAGAAGGTCGGCGAGCCAAGTCAAGGTGGCACTTTCCACCGACAGACGCAGGGTTTTGGACGAAAAGGTGTGATCGGCTGTCTCAATATCAATTCTGCGCACGTTAGTGGCATCGACAAGGCCTGACCAAGCGTCATTTGAACGAACGAACTGTAGAAATTCCTTTGCGGTGTAATCCTGTCCGCTGAGAATCAGCAGCACCTCGCCAGAAAACTGCCGCAATCCTTTTGCCATCTGTCCTTGAAATGGACAAGAGCTACCGGCCGAAGGGATCGGCCTGCCGCGAGCCTGTATCACATTCTTCAATAGGTCGCGCAGCGACTTGAGCAGGTGCATTTCTCCGTTGAACAGCTTGGCCCAAAACTCCCTCTGCAACAAGCGCTGTCGGTAATAGTGCTTGATTTGAGTTTGCGCCAGACTTGCCTCGGAACGAACCCAGGGATTGAGCAAAGCCATGCCGACAACCCGCAAGTCCCGGGTTGTGTGGAAATAAAGCAGTGCGGCAGAAGCCGCATCGCACAACCCCCAAAGGATGATGCACTTTACCGAAGGACAAGCCAGTTGGAAGGCGCTGATAGCTGCCCCGATATCCTCCGATGTTTCTTCAAAGCCGCGCATGGCGCCGCCACTATCACCCATGCCACGACAGTCGAAACGCAATGACGGATGGCCTTCTGAGGCCAATTGGCGCGACAGCAGCAGAAACTGTCGATGACTGCCGACCCGGTATTGCGGACCGCCGACGATGATCAAAACGCCGTGATCAGCGGGGAATTCGGGCTTGGCAACTATGCCGAGCAGTTCTTCGCCAGCAACGGGAAAAATCACCACCTCTTCCGAAAAATTCATACGGGAGTCGCTCCGGCCACGACCAAAACGCTGCGATCAAGCAGTGCCGGACACTCGGCAATCTCCGACGTTTGCCAGAACGCAGGCCCGCAAACGACGCCGCCTCGCGCCTTACACCCTGCCGCATGCCAACTCTCTAGCCTTGCGCTAGCAAACGGAGAAAGAGTCCCGCCTATTTGACTGGACAGCTCAAGCCATTCAACCCGCCCAACGTGGTCAGGAAGCAAGAGCTCCGCCCGCTCCAGTCCGTTCGCCAATTGACACGAAAGCAGATAGCCGGAAATTTCCACCGATTCGCCTTGTGCCAACTGCTGGCGCAGGCGATCCATCAGCCCCTTGCTCTTTCCACCGAGCATTTCGCTAGCGACCTTCAAACGCAGGAACTGCTGCAAAAACTGCTTACCGGACGCCACCGGTTGCCAGAAGAGCAAGTTGCTTGGTTGATCGAGTCGTGAGGCCGCTTCGCAGGCTAGCAGACATCCTGTGCGCAACCCCCACAACCAAAGTTCTGCATTGCTACGCCCTTGCAGCCAGTCACAGGCCCGCTTTACGTCGTCAATCCAGCCTTCCCAGGAAGCATCGCCAAAATCGCCAGAGCTGTCGCCACAGCCATGCAGATCGATCTGCAGCACTGCATAGCCGGCCGCTACCAACGCCCTTGCCTGTAGGGCAGCCATACGCCGAGACTTGTTCATTTCCTCGGCAAATGGATGAATATAAACGACCGCACCGCGCGTGGTGCTCTGAGCATCTGGTTGCAAGAACAGGCAAAATCTTTGCCCCGACGAAGCAGGCAGATAAAAGGCGTCAAGCTTCATGAAAGACGCAACTCAGGAGGCCAGCTTGTTCTGTACAAAGTCCACCAAAGTACCCACCGAAGCAAAAGCAGCGCCGTCGATTTCGTCGTCATCTACCATGAATCCAAAACGCTCTTCCAACGATGAAATCAAGGCCACTACCGCCATAGAATCAAGTTCCGGGATCGCCCCGAGCAGTAAGGTCTCAAGCGAAAAACCCTTAGTCCGGCCCTTGAGGCTCAAGACTTCATCAAGGATCGACAACACTTCGTCTTTAATATTCACACCCACCTCATTTTAAGCAGACAGTTCGCCTGCCAAGTATTTTGATAATCTGACCGCATAAGCGGAACTAATCGAAATGATTCGACACCCAATCGTACGGAATAATTTCGTGGTCACAAAGACCGCTATTCATTAGTATTCAAACCTGTTGTTTTCCGGTTGGGGAAAAATGCTACCCCGGCAGATCCAATTTTGGCAATCGAGTAAACATGACTTATTCGTTCTTGCTCCCTGACCTGATCACCTGCTCAGCCGCGCGCAATCAGAACAGCATCGCACTCACTTACGGCGAGCAGTCGATGCGCTACGCCGAACTGCAGCTAGCCGTCGAACGTTTTGTCAGCGGCATGATTAGCCTCGGGCTACAACGCGGCGAACGGATTGCCATCTACCTCGAAAAGCGCTTCGAGACAGTCATCGCCAGTTTTGGTGCGACGGCAACCGGTTGTGTATTCGTCCCGCTCAACCCGCTGCTCAAACCCGAGCAGGTGGCCTATATCATGCGCGACTGTAACGTACGGTCCCTAATCACTTCGAATGAACGCCTGCCCTTATTGTCGACTGTACTAGAGACTTGTCACGATTTGCGTCATGTCGTGCTGGTCAACGCGGAGCAATTGCCACCCAGTGACGGACCGATTGCGCACCTGCGCTGGGTCGACCTGCTGAACGGTCCCGCACGGGCCGGCCACCGGGTGATAGATACCGACATGGCGGCCATCCTCTATACGTCAGGCAGTACCGGCAAGCCCAAGGGCGTGGTGCTTTCACATCGCAACATGGTCGCTGGTGCCAAGAGCGTCGCGAGTTATCTGGACAATACGGCCGACGATACCCTGCTCGCCGCCCTACCCCTCTCCTTCGATGCCGGCTTCAGCCAGCTCACCACCGCTTTCCATGCCGGCGCAAGGGTAGTACTCCTGAACTACCTGATGCCACGCGACGTACTCAAAGCGCTCGAGCGCGAACGGGTCAGCGGGCTCACCGCTGTACCGCCACTCTATATTCAGCTAGCGCAACTGGAATGGCCGATCGCTATCACGGACCATCTACGTTACTTCGCCAATACCGGTGGACGCATGCCGCGCGAGACGCTCACTGCCTTGCGCGTACGCACGCCCAAGACGAAGCCCTACCTGATGTACGGTCTCACAGAGGCCTTCCGCTCGACCTATCTGCCACCGAGTGAAATCGATCGGCGGCCAGACTCGATCGGCAAAGCCATTCCCAATGCGGATATCCTGGTGCTGCGCGAAGACGGTTCTCCTTGTGCCCCTAATGAGCCTGGCGAGCTGGTACATCGCGGTGCGCTGGTCGGCATGGGCTACTGGAACGATCACGAAAAAACAGCAGAACGCTACAAGCCTCTGCCCGAGAACACACCGGGGCGTGAAGCGGGACTGGTACTACCGGAGCTAGCCGTTTTCTCCGGCGACACCGTACGCATGGACGAAGAAGGTTTCCTCTATTTCATCGGCCGTCGCGACGAAATGATGAAAACATCCGGCTATCGGGTCAGCCCGACCGAGGTGGAGGAAGTGCTCTATGCCACCGGACTGGTCGGCGAGTGTATTGCCTTCGGTGTCGAGCATGCTACCCTCGGGCAGGTGATTCAGGTCATCGCCACTGCGCCAGAGGGCCGCGGCCTGGATCCCGCGGTTCTACTCGCCGAATGTCGCAAACTGGTGCCTGCCTACATGGTGCCTGCACACATCGACGTAAGGGAAGGCCCTTTGCCGCGCAACCCGAATGGCAAGATCGACCGTAAGACGCTATCAACCGATTGGATCGACCGGCAGGGCGCCTCTTGACCGCCGGCCCCGAGGACAGACACATGCAAGCCAGCGAACATCAGTTCCCCATCCATGCGCCGATGCCTCAGTTTCCCGTAAAAAATGGCGAACTGGTCCTCGGTGGGATGACGCTTTCCCGCCTCGCCATGCGTGTTGGGCAAACGCCCTTTTATGCCTACGACCGGCAGTTGCTCACACAGCGCGTCACGCAACTGCGAGCCATGCTGCCCGCCTCGATCAAGCTGCACTATGCAATGAAAGCCAATCCGATGCCGGCGCTGGTGTGCCATATGGTTAACCTGGCAGATGGCATTGACGTCGCATCGGGTGGCGAATTGAAGGTCGCCCTCGACAGCGGTGCCGACCCTCGCCAAATCAGCTTTGCTGGCCCCGGCAAGAGCCGCGGGGAGTTAGAGCGGGCTGCCGTGTCAGGCATTCTGATCAACATTGAATCCTTCCGCGAAGTCGCCGAACTGGCTGAAATCAGCCACAAAACAGGCTGCCAGGCGCGGATTGCCGTCCGCGTCAATCCGGATTTCGAACTAAAGAGTTCGGGCATGAAGATGGGCGGTGGGCCCAAGCAGTTTGGCGTTGACGCCGAGCAGGTACCCGAACTGCTGGCCGAAATCGGCCGGGCTGAGCTAGCCTTCGAAGGCTTCCATCTTTTTGCCGGTTCACAGAATCTCAAACCCGACGCCATCATCGAAGCCCAGAACAAGAGCTTCGAACTGGCGCTGCGCCTCGCCAAGGCAGCCCCTACCCCGGTCCGATTGCTCAACCTTGGCGGAGGATTTGGCATCCCCTACTTTCCCGGTGAGCAGCACCTGGATCTGGCCCCGATCGGCGCCAATCTGGCCACCCTTGCCGAACGCGCTCGTAGTGAGCTGCCTGAAGCCGAACTGGTAGTCGAACTCGGACGCTATCTGGTAGGCGAAGCCGGAATTTACGTATCACGGATTGTCGACCGCAAGGTTTCGCGTGGGCAAACCTTTCTCGTCACGGATGGTGGCTTGCACCATCATTTATCCGCCTCAGGCAACTTCGGCCAAGTCATCCGGAAAAACTATCCAGTGGTCATTGGCAACAAGATGTCGACCGAAGAACGCGAGAACGTTTCAGTGGTTGGCCCGCTGTGCACTCCACTTGACCTGCTCGCCGACCGGATGGCGCTCGCGAAGGCGGAAATAGGTGACCTCGTGGTGATCTACCAATCTGGCGCCTATGGCTTTTCGGCAAGTCCTCAAGCGTTTCTTAGCCATCCGGCCTGCATTGAGGTCCTGGTGTGATTAAGCCGACTCGCCAAGTGCCGCGTTCGCGGCCTTTTGGCCCGCCGCCTAAAGACTGAGCGGCCAGCCTTGAAGTTCGCCAGATTCGACCCTGAACCCTGCGGCTTTCCCAACCCGCGGGTTCCCCTCTTACCGAACAAGACCCAGTTTGGGTTAGACCGATCGGCATCGGCCAATACGATCACGCAGTTCAGGCATTTCACACGCGGCCGCTACGCGCTTGGTGAAGCGTACCGACTTGCCGGCGTAGGCTGCGAAGGCGCGCTTCTCGCCCCCGCCTACCATTGCGTGACGATGCTTGACCCGGCCTTGGCCCTCGGTGCCGACGTTCAACTCTATCCTCTACAGACGAATCTTTCGCCCGATCCGGAAAAACTGGACGAGCTTCTGATCAACTATGGAAAACCGGTCAAGGCGCTGGTGGCAACGCACTTCTTCGGTGTTAAACAGAATTTCAGCTGGTTGAAGCAATGGTGCGTGAGCCATGAAATCACCCTGATCGAGGACGGTTCGCACACGCTATTCACCGAGCGGTTTCAGGCCGAGGGCATCGGCACCTATGGCGAAGTCGTCGTTGCCAGCCCCTACAAGTTTTTTTCCTGCGCCGATGGTGGCTTGTTTTACAGCCCCAAAGCCCATCTTCTCGACGATATGAAGACCAAGCCTGCAAGTCTGACGGACGAGTTGCGCGGACTGAAGAGCCTCTTCGAGAATAGTCGCACATCCATGACAAGGACGTACGACAGCGACGCCATCGACACACAACTCAAAGCATTCAGGGCGCACGCACCCATCACCGGCAATGAGCGAATCATCGAACGCTCGCACGCTTCTGCACAGTATTGCGGTGCACTAACGAAAATGGCTTCCCTGCGCAGCTCCCAGTTTATTACCCACCATTCGTCGATAGAGGCCAACATCACGCGTCGGAAAAGCAACTTTCGGCGCTGGGCACAAGCCCTCAAAAACGTGGCGAATTGTCACGCGTTATTCCCCGATCTGCCGGAAGGCTGCGTCCCATACATGTTTCCGCTCTATATCGACCATCCCAACCCACATTTTCTCTGGCTGAAGCACTTGGGTGTTCCCATCTGGCGCTGGGACGAAATGGCTATCTCAAATTGCCCGATCGCACAGGACTATAGACTTCACCTGCTCCACCTACCGTGCCATCAAGCCTTGTTGGAAAGCCAGATGGACTGGATGATCGCAGCCTGCCAGAAAACGCTGCGCCTCCCTGTACAAGGAGCAAGATAATGGCATGGGAAACTCATGCGGCGAAGGCCATGTTCCCAAGATTTGCAAAAGATTGGGATCGTCTAAATGCCCAACTCTGCGATGGCCACCCATTGTATGCCAGCAGTCTCGTCGGTCCTTTACTCGACGCTTACGCCGACGAAAGAACGCAACTCTGTATTCACCGCACCAATGGCGTTATTTCAGGTGCCTTGATCCTGCGCACGGAGGGCATGGGACATTGGACGTCCTTTCGGCCATCACGAGCTCAGTCGACACCAGTACTGCTCAGCGACGCAGGTCTCATGGAAGCCTTGCTCCCCAGCCTCCCGGGATTTGCGTTGACGATAGATCTGCAAGCCATCGATCCACGCCATTTGCCCGACTGCTCGCGCCTGATGCTGCCCATGATCATCAATGGGCATGCGCGAAGAAGCGAAATTCATATGGAAAATGGATTTCCGGATTTCACGAATAGACACGCCGAGAACCTCCTGGAGAAGGACGACCGACAGCCGGCTTGTGCCAAAAAGGAGTCCGGACCGACCGTTCTTTCGAATTCTGAACATCTTGACGCAGCACATTGCTCTACCGTGCAGAGCATCCGGTTATTTCGGAACGCACCTTTGGCTTCCGCCTGGTCGGTCCTTAAGGCCATTCGGCGCAGTCTGCGTGGCTCAACGAATCGAAGCATCACGTCGGAACAAGATACCCCTCCACGTAACGTCATAGCCTGCACCTGTATTGAAGAATTCGGCGCCGATCAATACAATCTTCAACGCTTTGCCGCCCGCACCAATATCGAAGTATCAATTGACTGGTTTGATCTCCTGCAAGAAAACGTTTTCCCGGACGATCCTGGCGTACGTTATTACTTTGAGGCAAGAAACAATCTTCCCTCGGCAATCCTGCCATTAAGGCTGACGACAAAACGCGGCGTCAGAACGATTGAGTCGCTAGGCAACTATTACACCTCGCTCTATACCCCGCTGCTGACGGAAGACAGCGACATCCTCACTCTGCGGCATTTGCTCTCCTCCGCCACGCAGGACCACGGCGGCGCGCACGTCATGCGTTTTGCCCCGATGGATCCTGAATCGCCCGCCTACCGGGGACTCCTGAACGAATTGTGGGCTATTGGCTGGATCCCTTTCAGATTCTTCTGTTTCGGCAACTGGTTTCTCAAGGTTGACGACGACTGGCAAGGGTATCTCAAGAAGCGAAGCGTCAAACTGCGCAGCACGATCAAGCGAATGAACAAGAAATTTTCTGCCGAAGGCGGCTCTCTTGAAATCGTGACAACCGGTGAGCAGCTTGAACAAGCGATTGCCGCGTTCCAGGAGGTTTACTCGGCAAGTTGGAAAGTACCGGAGCCCTATCCCGACTTCGTCCCGTCGTTGATTCGCCGACTGACGACTCTCGGCATGCTGCGGCTCGGCATTGCGCGCCTGCATGAAAAGCCCATTGCGGCACAACTATGGATCGTCGGACAAGATCGGGCAAGTATCTACAAAGTCGCGTACGACGAGGCTTTCGCCTCGTTCTCACCAGGAACGGTTCTGACCAGTTATCTCATGCAATACGTCATAGAGCAAGACCGTGTCAAGGAAGTTGACTTCCTGACGGGGGATGACAAATACAAGCAGATATGGATGAGCGATCGTCGCGAGCGCTGGGGAATCGTCGCTTACAACCCGAGCACAATTATCGGCTTCGCCCTGTTCGTCAGGGAAAGCGTGGGCCGGATAGCCAAGTCAGTCTTGAAACGGATCAAGGCTGCCTGTCTGGAAGCCAAGCGGCACTGCAGCAGGTCAAAAAAACAACCCATAACGTGTACTGAATAACGAACGATGACCGGGATTGACCCATGCCCTCACTGACGCCTCGGCATCCCCTCGCCCGCTCGATCTGGTTCGGCTACGTGTTTTTTGTAGTGTACGGGAGCTTGGTTCCCCTGGACTTCAGGCCTGTGCCGCTTGACCAGGCGTGGACCATTTTTCAGCACATCCCGATGTACAAACTCGGCTTGGAGTCTCGAGCCGACTGGATATCGAACGGGGTCCTCTACGTGCCGGTCGGTTTCCTGAGTGCACACCTCCTGATGCAGGAGGCGTCGGCTACCCGACACACCCCGCTTCTGTTTCTGGCCGGCGTTTTTTCCGTAGCCCTCGCTTTTGGCGTGGAGTTCACCCAGATCTTCTTTCCGCCGCGGACCGTTTCGCTTAACGATCTCCTCGCTGAAACCGTCGGCAGCCTCATTGGTCTGCTGCTCGCGGCGCGCTACTCGGACTGGTTCAAGAAACTGCTGAACGCGATATTCAGCGACCCCAGACGACTGACGTTGCGGCTAGTCGAAGCCTACTTCGCAGGCTACCTTGCGTTCAGCCTTTTTCCTTATGATGTTCTGCTCTCGGGGGCCGAGCTCAAACAAAAGATAGCGGGCGACAGTTGGGGCTGGTTGCTTGCCGGCGAGACACAAGGAGGCGTTCTGATCGTCGTCAAGTCGTTGTCCGAAATCATTCTGACGCTCCCCTTTGGCCTTTTTCTCGGGCATTGGTCTGGGCGCCAATCGGCAAACTACAAGCAGGCCATCCTGTTCGGCGCCTTGCTCGGCGGCTTCATTGAAATCGCCCAATTCTTCACCGCGTCGGGGGTCAGTCAGGGGCTCTCAGTACTGACGCGCATCGCCGGAGTCTACTGCGGACTGACTTTCTGGGAACGCCGCGCCAACTGGTCTCCGGAAAGGCTCGCCGCCCTGGCTCAACGCTACGCCCTTCCGCTTAGCGTGGTCTACCTGCTGGTCCTGCTCCAGGCGAACGGCTGGTTTTCGCATCACTGGGATGGCGCGGACTACGCTTTTTCACGACTTGGCGAGTTGCATTTCCTGCCCTTCTATTATCACTACTATACGTCGGAAGCCAAGGCGCTATTCAGTCTGGCCAGCGTTTGTCTGATGTATCTACCGGTCGGACTACTGGTGTGGTCGGTCTGGGGCTCACCCGCGCAAGCCTTCTCTTTTGCACTGTTTATCGCAAGCCTTGTCGAAAGCGGTAAGTTGTTTCTGCATGACGTACATCCCGACCCAACCAACGTCGGGCTCGCCGCCCTTGCCGCTTGGGGAACGGTTCATTTGGCGAGAACACTTTCCGAGGCCGCGACCATGCCATCGATCACGACAACGACAGGACAGAACACAGCACAACCCGGCAAACGCGTCCCGAAGGCCAACGACTCAGACCGACGCTGGACGCGGTATGCCATATTGTTGCCTTCCCTAGGATTCACCGCTTACTGGGCGGCCAACTTCCCGACGCAGCCTAGCCTTCTGTGCCTCTTTCTCGCAGCCAGTGCGGCAATCGTCTGGCGGCGCCCGGCACTAGTCGTCGCCATCCTGCCCGCCGCCCTGCCGATCCTTGACCTGGCGCCATGGAGCGGACGATTCTTCCTGGACGAGTTCGATCTACTGGTCATCATCTGCCTCGCCATCGGCTACGCCCGTGTGCCGCCTGTCGCGTCGCACGCGCGGCGCTGGGACACGCTCTTTGCCTTGGCCGCCAGCCTGGCCGCGCTCAGTTTGACCATCAGTGCCATGCGTGGTTTGACCCCCTGGCCCGCACCCGACGCCAACGCGTTCACCAACTACTACAGCCCATATAATGCGCTGCGCGTTGGCAAGGGTGCCCTGTGGGCCTTCCTGGGCTATGGATTATTGCGCCGCCTCGTTGCCGCCGGAATGGACGTCAGGCGACCTCTGGCTTTGGGCATGACCACCGGGCTCGCTCTGACGGTCACGGTCATTCTCTGGGAGCGCTGGACCTTCGACAGCCTGCTCGACTTCGCTGGTAACTATCGCGTCACCGGCCCATTTTCGTCAATGCATACGGGGGGGGCCTACATTGAGTGCTTTCTGGCGCTTGCCACGCCGTTTCTGGTATTGCTGATTGTGCGAACGCAGAACTGGATAAGCAAGCTGTTGGGTATAGTCCTTCTGCTCGCCGCCACGTACTCGCTGATGGTCACCTTCTCGCGCAATGGTTACTCGGCGTTTGGTGTCGCCCTAGCCGTCATTCTGTTTTTCGCGACGTTCCGATCCGGGCGCTGGCAGCAACGTAGTATTCTTGTCGCCGTTCTGACCGGCGCCATGGTGTCTGTAGCCCTCCCAATCTTCACCGGTCAGTTTGCACAGGACCGGATGGCCACCGTCGGCAAGGACTACGCCCTGCGCAAGGCCCACTGGGACGACGCGCTCGACATTCGCGCTCCGAATCTGCTCACCACCGTGTTCGGCATGGGCCTTGGCCGTTATCCGGAAAGCCACTATCTGCTTAGCGGCGAGGGTGGCCACGCAGGCACTTACCAGTTAAGAAAGGAAGGGGAAAACACTTTCCTTCGACTGGGCGCGGGCAATGCGATGTATATGGAGCAGAGCGTACCCATCGAACCGCGCCAGAATTATGTGCTCAAGTTGGACGTTCGCTCCAGCAGGCAAGACGAGAATATCGCCGTATCCCTCTGCGAGAAATGGATGCTCACATCGTTCAAGTGCATTCGTCCGACGATGAGCAGCGGCCATCAGGAAGACGTCTGGGTTAGCCTGCAAGCGCCCATCGCATCCGGGTCGCTGAGCGAAGGCCCGTGGTTCGCCAGAAAACCCATCAAGTTCGCCCTGCAGAACCCGAGCGATCGCTTCCCGATCGACGTTGATAATGTGCGACTGGAAACCATCGGTGGCGAAAATCTGCTGCTCAACGGCGACTTCTCCGCAGGACTGGATCACTGGTTCTTTTCCGCCGACAACCACCTGCAATGGCACGCCAAGAGCTTGCCGATTGCCGCACTTTTCGATCAAGGATGGTTTGGCTTGATCGCCTGGTGCGCAATTTCCATTCTAGCCCTGGGACGCGCGGCGGGTAATGCATGGCGAGGCGACCTGGACGCCGCTGCGGCACTGGCTTCGCTGAGCGCTTTTCTCGTGGTCGGACTGTTTGACACCCTGATCGACGCGCCTCGTTTCCTGTTCTTGCTCCTCGTGCTCGTCTGGTTCTGCGGGTCCGGAAAATTCTCCGAAATCAAGGAACGGAAAAATGTCTGAAAGCCGAAGCAGCAGCCGCCTAGTCGAGATCGACGCCCTGCGTGGTTTGGCGGCACTAGCGGTCGTCCTCTTTCACTACACAACCCATTTTACCGATCTGTTCGCGCCGAGCGCTCCGCCAACCCTCTCTTTCCCGGATGGGCACTACGGCGTCAACCTGTTCTTCATCATCAGCGGCTTCGTCATCTTCATGACTCTGGAGAGAACGTCAAGGCCAATGGATTTTGTCGTTTCGCGTTTCAGCCGCCTTTTCCCGGCCTACTGGGTCGCGATCGTTCTCACCTTCTCCCTTACGCATCTCCTGGGATTGCCCGGCAAACTGGTGGATATATCGACCGCCATGGGCAACGTGATCATGATTCACAGCCTGTTCCGTGTACCTCACGTCGACGGGGTCTACTGGACACTCGAAATCGAAGTGCTGTTCTATTGCGGAATGTTCCTGCTCTACCGGTTAGGACGTTTGCACCAGATCCATCATGCCCTGCTCGGCCTGCTGGCATTACGCCTGACTTACTTCGTGCTGGAACGAAGCTTCGGGATCGAACTTTCGTGGACGCTCTCCCGCCTCCTCATCCTCGGCTACATCCCCTGGTTTTCCATCGGCATTGCCATTTACCAAGCCACCAGCTGCCATACTGAGGGCGCCTGGCGGCAACCTGCGCTAACCGCCGCCTGCGCCATCCTGACCCTGTCCATCGTTGACACGCCATTCGTGACAGGACTTGCCGTCTTCCTCGGCTCCGCCGTATTTCTGGCAGCCAGCGGCCGAGCCTCCTTGCTGCGGCATCCAGTCCTCGTTTGGCTTGGCACCATCTCGTACCCCTTGTACTTGCTGCATGAAAATATCGGCTGGAGCCTGCAACTGCGCTTGGGCGAATGGGGAATTCCAACCGATGCAACGGTCGTGATCGTCCTGGCGGTCAGTCTGACCATGGCAACGGCGGTCAGCCGCTGGGTGGAGCGGCCAGCCATGCGCTGGATTCGCAACGGTTACCGCAACCGACTGGCCTTTGCCCAATGAGTCGCCCGGCATGGGCAGGCGTGCTGCTGGCAGCCCTCATCGTTGCGATGGTGACTGCCAACAATTTCGTTGAGCGCCGACGTAAAGCCGCCTCCCTGGCCGCGCGGCTTGACCGAATCGTCACGATCGGTGACTACACGGAAGTCTCCTGTGCCGACGTCGCCGCGACCCGCCCACTCGTTCTGCTCGCGCTCGGGCAATCGAACGCCGGCAACCACGGCTCAGCACCGACCCATGCGGCGGAGCCGGTTACCGTGTTCGCTGACGGGAAATGCGTCATCGCCACCGACCCGCTGCCCGGCGGTACAGGGACGGGCGGCAGCATCTGGCAACGCCTGCCTGCCCTGCTCGCCCAGCAGAAAGAGTCACGTCCGATTGTGCTGTCCCCATTGGCCGTCGACGCTACCACGATCGACGACTGGACGAACCCGAGTAGCCCTCTCGCAAAGCGCCTTGTTTCCCATGTGGCATCGATGAAGCACCGGGGACTGCCACCGGACCTGGTGCTCTGGCAACAAGGCGAAGCCGACGCGCTCAGGGGAACCGGCAGTGAGCAGTATTCAGCCGGCCTCGACCGCCTGGCGGCCATGCTCACTGAAGTTGGAAACGACGCTCCACTCGTCTTGGCGCGCTCGACTATCTGCCGATCGCCGCCAAGTACGGAAATTCGAACAGCGATTGAAGGGCGAGTGTCCACCAACCAGCGATTTCGCCTGGGTCCGGATACCGACACCTTATCGAGTGACTCTGTCAGGAACAGTTGCCATCTGACGTCTGCAGGCCTGGATAGCGCTGCTAAGATGTGGGCCACAGCGATCAGCACAGAAGCATCAACGATCAGGCGCACAACCAAGCCGTATCTGACACGAGCCCAAGCGGTTGATCCCGGGATATGAACACTTGACCAGAAGGGAGTTTTGAAAATGTATGGACTTGCAGAACGCCGCCCGCCTTTTTCCAAACTGATGCTGCACGTAGCCTTCGCTCTGGCGCTTGCCGGCGTCTCCGGACTGGCCTCCGCCAGCCCGGAAAATGTTACCGACGCGGAAATGAAGCTATTGCCGCGTTACTGCCCGGATACCATGGGTTTCAAGTACGGCGACGCCTATTACAACACTTCGCCCCGAGCCGGCTACTGGGTATCGCTGATGGGCAAAAGCTTTTGGGCCATGCATCACTATTGCTGGGGCCAAATCACCATGCTTCGTGCGCAGAAGGTCGGCGTTCCGGCATCGACACGCCGAGCGATGTGGGAAAGTGCCCGCGGCGATTACGGTTACGTCGTCAATAATTCGCCGCCAGACTTCATCATGCTGCCCGAGATCTACACGCGAATCGGCGAAGTCGAACTGTTGCTCGTTCACCCGGACAAAGCCAACGAAGCCTTTGCCCAGGCACGACAACTGAAGCCCGACTACTGGCCCGCCTATTCACATTGGGCAGAATACCTGATGAAGATCGGACGGCGCCCGGAAGCAATGAAAATCGTTACTTCCGGCCTCGAGCATTCCCCTGACGCCAAGGTTCTACTCGAGCAGTATCGACTCTTGGGCGGAAAGCCGTCCGGCCAGCCCAAACCAATCGAAAAACCACAAGTGACGATCGACTCCGCGACGGGAAGCGAACCGGCAACACCGGAGACGCCTCCTCCCGACCCAAAACGCGACGAAAACTAGCGGCCTGGCGGCATCGACAACCTGTTGCAAGAGATTTTCTGCGCATCGACTCTTCTGGACTTCCTCCTTGACCACAATTCGCCGCTCGCTTGCCTACTCGATTGCCGACAGCTATCTGGCATTGCCACTCCAGTTGATAGGCACAATGATCATCTCGCGCCTGTTGACGCCAGCAGAAACCGGAGTCTTTGCCGTCGCAGCGGTGTTTGCCGCCTTTGCCAGTACTTTTCGCGACTTTGGCGTAGCCGAGTACCTGATCCAGGAAAAAGAACTCAGCGCGGAGAAAATTCGCGCCGCTCTCACCGTCAATATCGGCATTTCCTGGACAATGGGCTTGCTGCTTTTCATCTCTGCCCCTTTTGCCGCCGAGTTCTATCGTTCTCCAGGGGTTGAGGAAGTCATGCACGTCCAGGCTTTTAATTTCCTTCTGATCCCTTTTGGCGCAGTAACGATGGCGAACTTCCGGCGACAGCTCGATTTTCGACCGATATTTATTGCCAGTGTGTTGGCCAATCTGACAACTTTTGCAGTTGCGACCATAGGTGCCCTGCAAGGCCTCAGCTACATGAGTCTGGCATGGTCTTCGTTGGCCGGCGTTCTGGTTACAGTCGGCACTTCCCTTTGGTATCGCCCTTCGGATTTTCCCCGTTGGCCTGGCATCAGGGGGCTCGGCAGGGTTATCCAGTTCGGAAAATTCGCCAGTGGCATTTATATCCTCGGGCAAGTTGGCAAGGGCGCGCCCGAAATGATCATCGGGCGCGCGCAGGACATGGTCGGCGTTGCACTGTTCAGCCGCGCCAACGGCCTGGTCGAGCTCTTTCACCGAACGGTAATGCGCGCCGTCATGCCGGTCTGCCTGCCGTACTTTGCAAAGAGCAGCCGGGAACAGGGCAACGTGATCGACGGATACCTGATGAGCATTTCCTATCTGACAGTGATCGGCTGGCCCTTCCTGGCATTCGTCGGCATTGTCGCCTACTCGGCGGTCCGCATTGTCTATGGCCTCCAGTGGACGGCCTCCGTGCCATTGGCGCAGACGCTCTGCGCTGCGGGCGCGATCGAGTTGATCCACTATCTGGCCAAAGAAGCACTGATCGCCGGCGGGGACGTCAAGCGCACCAACCTGCTGCAGATCGGCATCCAGGGGAGTCGCGTCATCGGCCTGCTTGCCGTCATTCCCTTTGGTCTTGCGGGCGCTGCCTGGGGACTGCTCGTCGCGGCCGTGTTCGGTGCAACATATTCCCAATGGAATCTTGCGAGCGCCATTGGATTGCGCACGCGCGATGTCGTCGCCGCTTGTTTACCGAGTTTGTATATCACTGCCCTATCCACCGCCCCCGTCGCGCTCTGGGCCACCGCCACGGGCGTATCGGAAGGCAATTTCTTGCGCTTTGCCTTCGGCGGAGGCGCACTCACCGTTATGATATGGCTTCTGGCATTGCGCTTCTTCCAGCACCCACTCTGGCGGGAAGGAAAGGCGCTTTCCCAGAGACTCGTCGCAAGATATCGGACGCCCCAGTAGGCAAACCGAGCAAGCCACCCTCCCGTGAAAGCAGTCTTCCATAACCACAAGACCCTGCTGGGCAACCCGACCTTCGAGACGGTAAGAATAGCGCTGTCCGATCATTATTCGGGCTTACGCGTGGAACTCGACGGACCGATCAGCGTACGCGACAATTCAGAGATATTTCACGCTCTTATCGGCACGTCGGCCCCCCTTGAAGTTGCCGTGAAGCACTGTCTCGTCCCGCATACCAAGGTACCCGACGTCCTGGCCGCCAAGGAACAGTTCGCCGCCTTAAAGCAAGTCAGCCAGGCCCTGGCGAACAAGAATGAGCACTATCGCGTCCCCACCCCACTGCACCTCGTCCCGGCATTGGCGACTTTCGCGATGTCGTGGGTTGACGGTGAATCCCTGACCAGGAAGATGCGACGCCCCGCCGTCTTCACAAGCGGACCAGGCTGGTTTGAAGAGACTGGCGCATGGCTGGGCAACTTTCATATGGCAGGTCCTTGCCGACGCCAGTTGGTTAATCTGCGTGAGCGAATCACGGCCGTTGGCGATCTGTATGCATCCCCGCTGCCCGACAAGTCGTTTGCCAACGCCCTCATAATTCTGGAGAAAGCCACCTCGGCGCTAGAGCGCGTCGAAGCGGACGTAAGCTGGCTACATGGAGACTGCAAAACCGACAACTTCATTCTGTGTGGCAAGTATGTTTACGGGATAGATATCAGTCTGAGTTATGAGAATCCGGTGGAATACGATCTTGCCCAGTTCTTGAACAACCTCGACCTGTTATTGGTCGGCCCGCAATACCTGCACCTCATCGGCATGCGAGGAGCGCTTGAAAAAGCCTTTTGGCGAGGCTATCGCACCACCGGGCCTATCGTTTCTCATGCTTACCTGAATTGGCTAAGATTGAGTTTCTCTCTATCCTTTTGGCACACCATGCTCGCAGGACAGAAGCATGGTATTCGCGCTTGGGCATTGAACAGGATGTTCGCGAAACTAACGGCACGCCTAGCCCGAAAATTGACTTGACCGATTGACCCTGATGACTTTCACAGTTCTCCGAATTCTGCGCGGCAAAACGGATACCTCCTCGCCAAACACTGGCGCGGGCCTGATCATGAGCGCCACGCTGGTACCCCCGACGACAGCCGTCGCCCGCGCCGATCCGGTGGATCGCTTGAACGACTACCTGGACGCATTGCGCTACTACCTTGCGTTACCAAATACGGTGATCGACCGGATCCTGTTCGTCGACAATTCCGATGCCGACCTCACGCCGCTCGCCGAGCTGGCGCAGCACGTTCCGCACGACAAGAATATCGAATTAATCAGTTTCGAAGGCAATGACCATCCATATCAGCGAGGCAAGGCTTATGGCGAATTCAAGCTAATGGATTTCGGACTGGCGAATACGACTTTGTTCGGACCGGACGATATTGTCTGGAAGACGACCGGCCGCTTGAAGTTCCTCAACCTGCCGGAGATGACCTGGCGTTGTAAGACGCTGCCTTTCGACGTCCTCTGCGATTTGCATAATGTGCCGTGGGTTGGCTCGGGCAAATGGCGCAATTACCACAACATGGATCTGCGCGTCTTTGCTTTTCGCATGCGCGCTTACGATGCGATATTGCGCGACCTGTGGCGCACGCGCGAGGAGGGATTCGACGCCGAATTCCTGTACCACCGGATGTGCCAGAAACACCAGGACTTGCGCATCCTGCCACGCTTCCCCCTGCAGGCGCAGCTGCAAGGTATCAGCGGAAGACACCAGCGGGATTACCGCTCGACGTCACAGCGGACTAAGGATGCCGTACGCAGTGCAGCGCGTCGAATCGCGCCGTGGTTATGGCTGTGAAGCGTTCTTCGCAATGAGCGAGTAGGCCGTCAAATCATGGCATTCCTCGTAACCGGCAAGGATGTATTCGCGATAGCGCCCGGCAAGGCGTTCCTTCAATAGAGCACGATAAGCAGCGGCGTTATCGTCAAAACATACCATGACGAATACCGGTTCTCTTTCCAGCGCCTTGACGATTTCCTGTGCCGGGCTGCTTCCAATCGCTGAAAGAAAACGATCGGCAAAAATCTGGCCGCGAAAAACAAAACGGGTCGCTGGAACGACGTCGGCCAGAAAATAGAGAACGTGATTCAAATCCAGCAGGAGTACGCGCTCTCCGGGTTGCGCGCGACTGCGAATTTCCGCGGTAAGTTGCCCGATTTCGTGGCGTTGCCTGAAGTGGTCATTCCAATCTTTCAGGTAGACATCCCACGCGCCCCTGGCCACCAGCAGCGCGGCAAGAATGCCCGACAGAAAGGCAAAGCCGCGCAAGGCACGAGCGCCCGAGAGACTTAGCAAGCTCAGCAAGATCAGGGTGGAAGGAACGACCAGCAGATTGAAATAGTGCGGGTACAGGCGCCCCGTCAAAACAATGGCAAACAAGGTCAAGGCAAACACCGCGGCCAACTGAGCTAACGGCAACGGTGAGGCGGCGTTTATCCCGCGCCACGACTTTTCACACCAGACGATGCAGCCAAGCAAAGCGACGAAGAATCCTGCGGAAAATGCAACCGAGAATACTGCCCGCACCAACTTGTCATTCTTAGCAACACCTTGATAAACGCTCAAGAATCCGCGTTGCATATTAAAGTACTCTGGCAAGTCGCCCGCGACGATCAATGGCGCCAGCATGAGCAAGACCACGACCACAAACGCGCCAAGGGCAATTATGCCGTTCGTCGCAAATGAACGCAGCGTCATCTGGGAGAAACTGGTGACGAGAGGCCACGCGAGCATCAGCACTGTCGAGAGAGCCAGAACGAAACCACCGAGATAGTTAACCTGCGCGGCCAAGCCGGCCAGCGCTCCGAGCAGCAGCGGCCTTCGCCAACTCGACGCCGGAACATTTACTGCCGCCAACCACCATCCGGCAAGGATTGGCAGTTGCAGGATTTCGGTATTGCTGGCCTGGCCACCATTACCAAAGCTGGTACACATCGCCATAAACATAATGGCGCAGAGCGCGGCAAAATGTTGACGCGCTGGCAAGCGGCGTCTGGCAATTAGGTACAGCAGCGCGGAGGTCAGCGAGATGGCAACCAGCGGCATGATTCGCAGGGCTGTCAACGTATAGCCAAAAACCCAGAAAAACAGCGAAAAAATATAATAGAGGGCGATTGGTTTATGGTCGAATGCGCCGTGATAGGGCAATTCGCCAGACATCAGGCTCCGCGCGATCAACGCATAGTTCATCTCGTCCAGGCCATCCCAGCTATTCAGGGGATTGCCAATATTGATTAACCGAATGACCAAGCCAAAGACAGCGAAGACCAGAAACACGAGAGACAGAATCTTGAGCGCTCTGCCTTGCTCATTCTGCATATCCGGAAAAGCGCAATGCGCGGAATCGGTATCCATGAACGCCAGCCAAAAGTTAACAATTCATATCAACTTCTAATACATACATGGGGAGTTGAGGACTCGGGCGGAGTCCCTGTCCAGTCAAGAAGGAAGGGTACCGATCCGTTTTTTAGCGAACAATACCGGAATGCATGTAGTCCAGAACGATATCCATGCGCTGACCGTTGCGGGTCGAATTTTTCACCACTTTTCCACGAAATCATTGATTGACGGCAACTACTTGGTCAGAGATACTCTCGAAGCGCCATTGACTTTCCTATCCGTCATAGTCAGGCGCAGAAGCAAGCAGTCCCAGTCGTAAACCAAACCAAGTGTAGCCCGTGACAGCGGCTTCAACCGAAGCACATTGCATCACGCGGCAACACTTGTTTTACCTCGGTCCAACCGGCAGTCGTGGCCGGCCGGATCGACGGACGAGATGGGCACTTGAACGCTGGTGGCCTGGGTCAGCCGACATCCGGATTTTCAGGCCAAGATTTCCCAACGAAACTTGCGGGGGCAGGAATGGCGAACAAGAGAATCTACTGCGCTGGAATCACCCAGGGTGGAGGGGAACTCTCTACCCGCAACACAAGGTTCGTCGACATTGCGCCGGTGACGGCGGGCTATGTCGGGTGGCGCCGGTGAGGCCGCAGGTACCGCGTATTTCGGTCTGCATTCCCACGTATCGTGGGGCGGACACCATCGGTCCGGCGATCGAATCGGTGTTGGCGCAGACGATTTCCGACTTTGAGCTGATTGTCATCGATGACGGTTCGCTGGACGCTACGCGCGCGATCGTCGAGCGCTTTACGGATCCACGTCTCCTGTATTTCCGTAACGAACACAACCTGGGCCCACAGGGTAACTGGAACCGCTGTCTGGCACTGGCTCGAGGCCAGTATTTCAAGCTTCTGCCGCACGATGACCTCCTCCATCCGCGCTGTTTGGAGCGGCAGGTCTCCATCCTCGAAGCGGACCGCAGCGAGCGCATCGCGCTGGTATTCAGCGCCCGCGACGTCCTCGGCCCCGACGGGCGCGTGCTGATGCGTCGCGGCTACCCCGGCGGCGGCGAAGGTCAGATCGCCGGCGGCACGGTAATGCGCGCCTGTGTACGCCGCGGCACCAATTTACTCGGCGAACCCGGGGCTGTGCTGTTCCGCAAGTCGCTAGCGGACAGAATCGGGGCCTTCGACGCGACCAACCCCTACGTCATCGACCTCGACTACTGGTTCCGACTACTGGCACATGGCGACGCCTACTACTGCGCCGAAGCTCTAGCTAGCTTCCGGGTCTCTGACAAATCATGGAGCGTGGCCATCGGCGCCGGGCAGAGCAGTGACTTTCGCAACTTCGTCACCCGCGTTGCGGCGGGTGGTGCATTACCAGCAACTGCCCTCGACCATCTCTGCGGCCGCTTCACGCCTACCCTCAACAAATTCGCACGGCTGCTGTTTTATCGCCTCTACCTCAGATGACCCATATTGCCCATCCCCCAACGGTCCAATTCGACCGCGAGTACGCCGCCGAACAGCTACGGCGTAGTCATCATCCGCTGCGTCGCTTCGTCAAAGGCTTCTACCTGCGGCACATCCTGCATGATGTGCTTGGTCCGAGCATCGATTTTGGCTGTGGCGCCGGGCAATTGCTCAAGTGCCTCCCGGCTGGCTCGGTGGGGCTGGAGGTCAATCCGCATCTTATCGATGCGCTGCGCAGCGCCGGACTGACAGTACACCAAGCGCAAGCGGTCATCGAGGATTTCGAACTGAAGAGCTTCACTTCAGGCAGCTTTCGTACGCTCGTCATTGCACACGTGCTCGAACACCTGCCCGACCCGGTTGCGGCGCTACGCGTCCTGCTGGCTGCGTGTCGACGCCTCGGCATCGAGCGCGTGATCGTGGTCGTGCCAGGCGCCAAAGGTTATGCATCGGACCGGACGCACAAGACCTTCATCGACCGTACGTATCTCGAATCCCGAATGCCGCCGACCTGCGAAGGTTTTGTGCGTTCCAGCCTCAGCTACTTCCCAGGCCCGTGGGAATGGGTGGGCCGCCATTTCATCTTCCATGAGATGAAGGTCGTTTTCGACCGCTTGGCCGAGCCGGACTGAAGCCTTGCGTAAGATACTTAACTTTCAGTTCGTCAGGTTCCTGCTCGTCGGAACACTGAATACGGGCTTCAGCTACGCCGTGTACGCTGCGCTCCTCTACCTAGGCCTCGGTTACGTGCAGGCCAATCTGGCGGCGGCGCTCCTGGGCATCCTGTTTAGCTTCCGCACACAGGGACGCCTGGTTTTCGGTAACAACGACGGTCGCCTGATCTTCCGCTTCGCAGCCCTTTGGGGAGGGATCTTTCTGCTGAACATCCTCCTCATCTCGCTCTTGATCCGCGCCGGCCTGAACGCTTACTGGGCCGGTGCGCTAGCCATGGCGCCGATCACCCTCCTCTCGTACTTGGTGCAAAAGTTTCTCGTATTCGGCGCTTCGCAACCAGCGGGCGCCGCCAAACCCAACTGGTGACCCTACCATGACTGTCCGACTCGCCATCGTCGTGCCCTGCTACAACGAAGAAGAAGTGCTGCCCGAGACCAACCGACGACTGCTGGCGCTCTTGACCCGGCTGCATGAGTCGCAACTTAGCTCGCTCGACAGCAGCGTGCACTATGTCGACGACGGTAGCCGGGACGGTACCTGGGCACTGATCGAGTCTCTAGCGGCGACCGACCCGCGCGTGCACGGCATCAAGCTATCGCGCAATCGCGGTCACCAAAATGCCTTGCTTTCCGGTCTGATGTCGGTCGAGGGCGACGCCGTGGTTAGCATCGACGCGGATCTGCAAGACGATGTTTCAGTGATTGAAGCCATGGTGCGCGAGTTCATCGGCGGCGCGGAGGTGGTATACGGCGTACGCGATTCGCGCCAGACCGATACGGTGTTCAAGCGCAGAACTGCCTTGTTGTACTACGGATTGATGAAGAAGATGGGCGTCGACCTGGTGCACAACCACGCTGATTTCCGCTTGCTCGGCCGGCGCGCCGTTGAAGCGCTACGGCAGTACGGCGAGGTCAATATGTTCCTGCGCGGGATCGTCCCCCTCATTGGCTACCGCGCGGCCACCGTCAAGTACGACCGCGCCGAGCGCTTTGCTGGCATCTCGAAGTACCCCTTGCGCAAGATGCTCGGTTTCGCCATGGAGGGAATCACCTCCTTCAGCATCGTGCCACTGCGGCTGATTACGCTCCTCGGCTTCCTGGTCTCGGCGTTTAGCTTTGCGATGATCCTGTTCATCATCTATGGCAAAGTGGTGATGGGCGCGGTCATTCCTGGATGGGCTTCATCGGTGGTACCAATCTACTTTCTCGGCGGCATCCAGTTGCTTTCGATGGGAATCCTCGGCGAATATGTCGCCAAGATTTACCTGGAAACCAAGCAACGGCCGCGCTATTTCATCGAAAAGAGCCTATGAGCCAGACCGCTGCCCAGTCGATTCTAGCAAGGCCGTCGCCCCGACTGCCGCGCGACCTGATGCTGATTCTCTTGCTGGCGGCTCTCGTGCGCCTGGCCACTTTCAATGGCGCGTTCGGTTCGGACGACCTCGTGTACTTTGAGCGTGCCGCACAGCTAGCGCGCGGCGACTGGACGTCGGCTGACTACAACGGCGCGCTGCGCTACGGTTTCAACCTCCCGGCAGCCGGCTTCATCGCCCTGTTCGGCGAGAGCCTGATGGCCGCCAGCCTGTGGCCGCTGCTCTGTTCCTTGATCGAAATCGGCGCCGTATTCACGTTCGCAAGCGCTACGATGAACCGGCGCACCGGCATCTTCGCTGCGCTGCTGCTGTCCACTGCCCCGCTGCACATCGCTGTAGCCACGCGTATCCATGCCGACCCCGTGGTTTCGATGTTCGTCACGCTCGGCTTCGTGCTGCTCTACTTTGGCGCGTTACGCCGCCTGCCCTTGCTGTTGTTTGCCGCAGGGCTATCGATCGGCGGTATTTTCTGGACCAAGGAACTGGCGGCCGTTACCTGGTTTGCATTTCTGCCGATGCTGTGGCTGTTCCGCGGTCATTGGCGCGACTGCCTCTATGTCATCGCCGGTACCGTATTGATGATGTTCCTTCACGGCGTGCTGATGTTCGCCATTGCAGGCGACCCTCTACACTTGTTCAAGGTCGTCCTGGGCGCCGTCCAGCGAAACTTCGTCGATGGCGGGCAAGGCGAAGACGGCGCCGCGTACTACCTGCGATTCCTCTTCATCGACCTGCGCCATATCGGCGCGTTGGCATTCTTTGCCGTAGCATCACTGGTACTGGTACCGCTCTCGATCAAACGGAAGGCCCAGCCGCGAACGGGCTTCGTCTTCGTCCTGGTCTGGTGGCTTGGCCTGCTCGTAATCCTCAGCGTGTTTCCCGTATCGCTGTCGCCGCTGCGCTTCCCGATGAAACAGTCGAACTACATCACGCTGTTCCTGGCGCCCACCGCATTGTTGGCCAGCATGGCCATCGCTGCGCTCCCGCGCGACCTCGGTCGCCTGATGCTCGCGCTGTGCGTGGTATCAGGGCTTTTCCTCGGTGTCTTGCAACAAGCCGACTACCGTGCCTTCACAGCCAACTCCAAGGCGCTTGCCGCGTTCGCCATCCAACATCCGCAAGCGGTGATTATCGGCTCGACCAACAATAGCCACATGGCCACGCTATGGGCGGAGCTGGAATACCCTGGCGCGCCGACGGCAGCGATCATCGACTTTCGCGGACTTCGCGATCGGGACGAGATTACCCCGCGGTCCCTGCAGGAGGCGGACGGCCTGTTCACCGTCCTTGACTTGCAAACCATGTACTGGGCCGCCGGCACGACACCCGTGACCAGCCCACTCCCCTGCTGGAAATACGAGCAGACCTTGGAGCCTACCGGACTGGGCCTGGGCAACGCCCTTGCCGGGTGGGCCAGCGCGCTTGCCGCGCCAATCAAGCCTCTGGCCAACGCACTGAGCCATCTCGCGCACCCGCAACGTGCCGATATCTACCGCGTCATCGGCGACGACCCGCTGTGTCGCGCGGGATGAACCCGACCGATCCGCCCGCCGCCGTGCGCGTCGCGCCCCCTGGCGCCGCGTTTCACGACCCGGTTGGCGACCCGGCGGACGCGCCGCGCCAGAGAAAATCCACATTGCATACTATCTCAAACCGGTCAAACAACATGAACGACTTACTCTCCGGCCAGATCGATCTGCGCCGCCTGTTCGATGCCAGCACGGCTCAGAACCTGATCGAGTCCCTAGGTCTGCGCGGCGCCGCCACGGCGCGCGACGCGCAGGGCGTCTGTGCGACGATCGGCACGCCGCATTTTGAGGAGGACGCCGCGGGCGCGGCGCGGGAATCGGGGCCGGCGGCCGGGTTCCTCAAGGCCTGGCGCAGGCACGGGATCGATGCCGCCGTTCACGTTCGAGGCGCTTATGCCGTAGTTATTGCCGATGCGACGAGCCAATCCGTTTTTCTGGCCGTCGACCGCTTTGCCATTCAGACCCTCTGTTACTGCATCGATGATCAAACGCTGACCTTCTCCGATCGTGCCGACTGCGTCGAAGGTCGCGGCGACGAACTCGACCCGCGGGCCATCTTCGACTACCTCTTCTTCCACATGATCCCGGCACCGCGCACGATTTTCAGTAAGGTGCGCCGACTGCCCGCAGCCCATGGGCTGCTGATCGACGCACGAGGCGTGCAGGACATACGCCACTGGCCGCTACGTTTCGATGAGCATCACCATGAGCCGTTCCCGGTGGCGCGCGATACTTTCCGCAAGTTGATCCGCGATGGCGTGACCGAGGAGATTTCGGGCCAGCAGCGGGCCGGAGCCTTCCTCTCGGGCGGTACCGATAGTTCCACCGTGGCGGGCACGCTCTGCCAGGTTACCGGATCGGCGGCCCCGGCATATTCCATTGGTTTCGAGGCCGAAGGCTACGACGAGATGGAATATGCACGTATTGCGGCCAGGCACTTCGGCTGCGAACACCACGAATACTACGTTACCCCCTCCGACCTGCAGGCCAGCATTCCGGCAGTCGCCCAGCACTACGACCAACCTTTCGGCAATTCCTCCGCCCTGCCCGCTTACTACTGCGCCAGCATGGCCAAGGCCGACGGCTGCACGAAACTCCTCGCCGGCGATGGGGGAGACGAACTGTTCGGCGGCAATTCGCGCTATGCAACGCAACGCGTATTCGAGTTCTACCATGCCATTCCGCTGGGAATGAGGCAAATGATCGAACCGATGTGCGGCGATGACAGCGTGCTGCGTCGCATCCCGGGCTTGCGGCAAGCCAGCGGCTATGTACGCCACTCGCGTGTTCCGATGCCCGATCGCCTGCAAAGCTTCAATCTGATCATGCAACTGGACCCGGCGCGAGTGCTGACGGCCGACTTTCTCGCCCAGGTCGATCTGACGGCGCCGGCAACTCACATGCGAGCCACCTGGGACGAATGCAAGGCGGACAGCCTGATCAACCGGATGCTGGCCTACGATTGGCGCTACACGCTGGCCGACAGCGACTTGCCAAAAGTGCGTGGTGCAACGGCGATGGCCGGCATTGACGTCGGCTACCCCCTGCTTTCCGACCGACTGACCGATTTTTCGATGGCGCTACCACCGAACTGGAAGCTTCGCCGATTCAAGCTGCGCTGGTTCTTCAAGGAAGCACTCCGTGGGTTCCTGCCCGATGACATTATCACCAAGAAGAAGCAAGGCTTTGGCCTCCCCTTCGGCGTCTGGGCGACGCGCAATCCCGGCCTGAAGCGACTCGCCGAAGAGTCACTGCATAGTCTTGCCGCACGTGGCATAGTGCGCGGCGATTTTATCCAGAAACTGTTCGCCGAACACCTGCCTGAGCACCCCGGCTACTACGGTGAGATGGTATGGATATTGATGATGCTCGAGCAGTGGATACGCGGCCATGAAGGAGTCCGGGTTCCTTCTTAATGGGTGGCTCGAAGCGCTTATTACGCCCTGGGCGCAGCGCAGTCGAAGCGGATATCGCGCTGCGTCAGGAGCAGGCGCGTCGCCCAGGTCGCCAACGAATTGCCCCAGGGCGTAAACCGGGGCAACTGGAACAAGTCATCGCCGGAGCGCGCGACGCCGGGTGCTGTACTGACGGCGCCACGAAAGCCGAGGCCTTTCACCAGCGAAACATGAATCCCGTCATAGTCTCGGCCCGGCTTCCCATTCGGGTAGGCAAACACGTCGACGGGTGCGTCGATGATCGACTGCAGTTGCCCTCGCCCTTCGGCAATCTCGTGTTTCGCCTCGGCCGGCGTCAGCGTTGTCAAGATCGGGTGGCGTACCGTATGCGCGCCGATCTCCATGCCGGCACGATGCAGTTCAAGAAGTTGCGCCGAGCGCATCATGAGATTCGTCGGCAAATCGCCGACGCCACACAATCGCTGAAGCGTGACGATGGCATCCTCGCGTTCGCTCAGACTCAAATACTTTATACGCGGCAACAGGCTCCCTATCACAAGCCTTCGTTCCACCGGCCCGGCCAGCGAACACGATCCAAGACCGAATGCATCAAGGTCAATGATCGGATGACGACAAGCGCGCAGGCACTCAATGACCGAATCGTTCCACATGCAGCCGCCGTCAAGAAATCCGCTTGCGACAAAGAAGGTGGCAGTCAGGCCGCAGCGCTGTAGGAGCGGCAAAGCGATTTCTGCGTTGTCTGCGTATCCATCATCGAATGTTATTGCCAAGGCACGCGATGGAAGCCGGCCCTCGGCCAGACAATTCATCGCCTGCCCCAAGGTCATGACGCGAAAGGCGCGCGCCACAAAACGCATCAATCGTTCGAAACGAGCAGCATCCGGCTCGTGCGGGAACAGGCTGTCGGCGTGTGCATGCACGCGATGAAAAATCAGGATGGAAAGTCGCGGCGAAGCGAGCGCACCAAAACAGCCCAAACCGCTCCGGGCAACCATTGCGACCAGTTTGTCCACCGCGTCTGCTAACTGTCCGGGCTTCAGAGAGGCTGCCCTGGCTTGCGCAGGGTCACCATGATCCAGCCGCGCAAGAAGCGCAGTGCTTCAAAGCGCCTGGTCAATTTTTCAAAGCACGTGCCAAGAAAAAACAGAGCGCCGTTGAACATCAGGTAGTTGGGGTATTGACCCAGGAACAGGAACGACTCGACATCCAGTCCGGCAGATGCCGCGAGGTGGCGCACAGCGCCGGGCGTATTGGTTTTGTAAGCGGTCGGAAAAGTATCTTCCTCCGCCCTGCCTTCGACATGCTTGATGATTCTGGCATGAAAACGGTTGGGAACAAGCCTTGCGACCAGTGTGCCGTAGTCCCACATATTGGCCGTCAGAAAGACAACGGCCCCGCCCGGACGCAGGACCCGCGAGAATTCCCGATAAACCGACTCGGGATTCGACAAATGCTCGAAAACACTACGCGACATAATGAGGTCCACGCTGCCATCGGGGAGAGGAAGTTTCGCAAGGTCGGCGTTATAAGTCTCGATACCGCTAGGTACATCGGTAAAGTCAACCAACTCGATTCCGATCAGACGCCCGGCCCGTCCAAGATACTTCCGCAGAACGGGCACCGTCCGGCCACAACCAGCGTCAAGCAGCGTGGCACCAGGCTTTAGGAGCTTATCGACGCGCTCCTCATAAAGGCGATAGGGGTGCGGGCAGCCCGAATAGTACCTACGCAGCAGTTTTTCCGACAATGCAGTCATTTCTGTTCCCTGATCAAGATATATGAGGACGCGCTAACCGATTCCCCTGCAACGGCGCGTGGGCTTGTCCTGTCGCGTTCGCGCAGGGTGGCATCGACCAGTACGACGTAGCCGACAATGTAGTAAGGCAGATCGAAATGCACGAGCGACAAGAAGGCGCCCCCTACCGCGAATCCGGCTAGGCTGACTTGGACCATTCTCATCAACACGGGAACCCAGGTCCCGAACTCCGGGTCCTCCTTTGTCTGTCGGGCTAATTGACCCGCCTTGCGCCACGTAAAAATCCCGAGCAGCAGGTAGAGGATCAGACCGGGAAATCCGTGCTCGCCCAAAGCCTGAAAATAGATGCTGTGGGCAACGAATATGCCGCCACCAACGTAGTCACCGATACGTTCAGGAGCGTACAGAGCGAACACAATGGGGTTATCCGTCGCAAATCCGGCGCCCACCAACGGCCTGTCTAACGCCAGGTTCCACAGGGTCTGCCACGTATAGATCCGAGACATCGCCGACGAGTCCAATTCATAGGACTGGACCGTTCCCATCCGACCGCTCCATGACTCGGGCATAAACGTTATGGTCGACACCAGAAGAACGCTCAGCAGAATGCTCAGCAGAATCGGACGTTTCCCCTTGAGTGCAAGAACAAACGCCATGCCGAGAAGGGCCAGTAGCGCACCGCGCGATTGGCTGCCGAGGATGGCAAAACAAGTCGCAACGATACAAAAAACCAGGCCATTGCGCACCAACCGCTTGGCCGACACCTGATGCAGAAAGTACATAAAAGGAATCAGCATCACCAGGGCCAGACCCAGTTCGTTGTTGCCTTCGATCATGCTGCCTTGGGGGCCCCAGACGCGATCGCTCCCCCCGCCCATGAAGGTCCAGACGCCGCCTTTGACGCCATAGAAACCAATCGACGCCGTGACCACCCAGATAAGTCGTTCAATCTGTTCACGCCCGCGAATCAGCATCATGGTAATCAGCAGCATCAACTGAATCTTGAAGACAAAGATCCAGCGATCGAGCACAATTTCGTGCGAATTGAGCGCAAAGAAACAGGTGAACGACATCCAGCCGAGAAAGAGCAGTTGTGTAACCGTAATACTATTCACAGGAAACGGACGACGCTCTCGCGAAAACAAAAAACTTACGAGCGTCGCCAGCGCGACCAGATGAGAAAAGGGAATCACGCGCGAGAAGCCATACGCCGCCCGCTGCGGATTCATCATCGATAGCCAGGCCCAGACATAAGCGCCGAGCCTCGGGCTGCGCAAGATGAACGGCAAGAGGCCGACGACGATAACGGTGATCAGGAGCGAGCGCAGCATGGGTTCTTGTTCACTCCGGTTAAACTGCGTGGCTGACGATGTAGCGGAACTTCCCGGACTTCTCGGCAGGGATCGCATCGACGATCTCTACCTGCACATCGACGCCAGAGCCCAGGCGCTGCCTGAAACCACTGACGATCTGCTCGATCGTCGGCGACTGAAACGCGGCATCGGTAACGAGGAGGACGCGGGTCTGCTGGAGCGACTCCTGAATCACCTTGAAGGACCTGACGCCGCAGAGGTCGCGCAAGATATAGATCAGCGAGAGTCCGTGCATGACGGTGCCGTTAGCGGCAATAACGAAATCGGTACTGCGACCCTGTACTTCCTTCAACAGCGGCAGCCCCCGGCCACAAGGGCACGGCTCGCTCGCCAAAACGCCGATATCGCCCGTGCGATAGCGGATGAAGGGGAAATCCCCGGTCGCCAGATGCGTCACGACAATCTCGCCGGCATGGCCTGCAGGCTGCACCTCGCCCGCTTCGTTGACGATCTCGACGACGATATCTTCGGCAGTGATATGTAGGCCACCCGACGGACACTCGTGGGCGATGAAGCCCGCATCGCGACCGCCGTAGCCATTGGCCACCGGGCAATTGAAGATGCGACCGATGGTTTCGCGCTGATCGTCGTACAAGCGCTCCGAGGTCACAAAAGCGACTTTGATACCCAGATCGTTCATCACGATTCCGTTCTTTTCGGCATGCTGCGCGATCAGTTTTAGGGCGGACGGATAGCCAAACAGCATTTTCGGGTGTGTGCGGCGAATGCTATCAACAAACTGGTCGAGTTTCTGCTCCGACATCTCAAAGGCCGGGAGCAATTGCGTGCGGAACAATTTGTCGCGGAGCATGCGTAGCCGATCCTGCGCTCCCAGTTCGATCGGCGATCCCCAGACGACGATCTCCGGATCACCAATATCGACCCCCCACCAGCGGGTAGCCCGCCATTTTCCGGCCACGTCGTGACTGACGCGCGCCCTGCCAATGAAGAAAATCAAAGGCTCGCCCGAGGAGCCCCCCGTATTGCAACGGCTCAGTCCTCGGGCTGCGTCGTGCTTCATCGCCTCAGTGTTTGCCTTGACCACTGCTTTGGTGAGAAACGGGAGCCGACGAATGGCGTCGAGACTCGTGACGGCAGCAGGATCGAAGCCTATTTCGGCGAACATCTTGCGGTAGAAGGGGACGTTGGCCCCGGCGTCCATCAGCAAGGCGCGCAAACGCTCGACGCGCAAGGCATTCAGGCGCTCTTCGCGCCACCACTGTGACTCTTCCATCTGGCGTCGCAGAGCAACGCTATCGTGGGTCTTCAGGCGCTCGTGAAGCGGGAAGAGTAGCGAAGAAATCAGAGATGTATATAAGCCCATACCGCCTCCAAACATTTAGTGTCTTGCCGGGCGCATTGCCGAACGATAAACGTCGGCCAGCACGGGAGCGACGTGCGGCCAGGTATAGCGTTCCACTTCCGCGATACCAGCCAGAGAAAGCCTGTGCCAGAGATCCCCGTCGTCGAGGAGTGTCATTACCGCAGCAGCCATCGCTTCCGCATCGCCCGGCTTGACCAGCAGCGCGGTGACGCCATCCCGTACGATGAAAGGGATACCGCCAACGTCGGTGCTCACCACCGGAACGCCACTGGCCATCGATTCGAGCAGCGAGTTCGGCATATTGTCGGCCAGGCTGGGGTTGAGCACGATGTCGGCCCGCCGATACAAGCTCGCCATTGAGTCCCGGTCGAGGCGTCCGCTGAATGTCACCCCGTCAGCCAAGCCAAGACGGCTTGCAAGATCGCGCAGACGTGCTTCTTCCGGCCCGCTACCAGCGATCGTCAGGCGGGCGTGCGGAGAATGGCGACGGACAATTTGAAAGGCCCGCAAGGCGGTCTCGTTGTCGTACAGGGGTTCAAGGTTTCGTGCCACAACAAGGTGCGCCGCGGTCGATCTGCCAGCCTCGCGCGGGCAAAAACGCGTCAGATCAATAATATTGGGGACAATACTGGCGCGCATGCCGAAGCGCGAAAAGACGTCAAGCAAGAACCCGGACGGCACGACCAGGGCCGCCACCTGTTTCATCGAACGGCGAACAAGCGCCTGAGAACGAATCAGGAACTGCTCCGCTTCGCCACCACGATAGTTGACGACAACGGGAACGCGATGCACTCGGGCAATCAAGATCGCCGGTGCCGCCACCAGATGCCAAGACCAACCCGAGTTGGCCATGATGTGAAACAACTGGACTTTTCCGGCGACGCGCCACAGGGCAAGCAAGTACGGCAGCAAGCGGAATACGGCACGGATAAATGCGACGCGGCCCGCCCAGGCGGGCCGATAAGGGGCATTGGATTGAACCAGGAAAACCGAGGCATGTGCCGCACCGAGCAACTCGGCCAATTGCCGGGTCTGGTTCGCCATTCCGCCCGCCGGTGGCGGCAGAGGCCCGACCAGCCCGACGCGCAAGCCGGCTAAGTCCATCAGACGGCGCTCCGCGCAACAATTCGTTGGTACACATCAGCGTAGCGGCTCACCGAGTTTCGCCAATTGCGCTCACTCTCGACGTACTGCCGCCCAGCCGCACGAAGCGCGGGCCAGGACTCGCGAGCGGCCAACAATTTGATGATAGTCTCGGCCAGCGAGGTGGTACTACCGGCGCGGAACAGCATGCCGGTCTCGCCATCGCGGATCAGTTCGCGATGGCCGCCGACGTCGGACGCGACGAGTAGGCGCCCCTGAGCCATTGCTTCGAGTGGCTTGAGCGGCGTAACGAGCTCGGTCAGGCGCATTGAGTGCCGCGGATAGGCCAGCACGTCAACCAGATCGTAGTAGCGCTGCACCTGGTCGTGCGGCACGCGGCCGGCAAACACGACTTGATCCTTGAGCCCGAGCCAATCTGCTTGTTGCTTGAGCGCCTCCTCCTGCGGACCGCCGCCGACGAGCAGGACGCGCACGCCGGGCAAGCCAGAGAGAATCTGCGGCAAGGCATCGAGCAGGAGATCGAGGCCTTCGTAAGCATAGAAGGACCCGATGAAACCGATCACCGCGCAATCCGCCAAACCCAGTTGCGCCTTGAGCGCTTCGTCCGGGATACCGCCCAGGCCGAAGGACTCGACGTCGACGGCATTCGGAATAACCGTGACCCGCTCGGCAGGGATGCCGCGCGCCACGATATCGCTACGCAAACCTTCGCAGATCGTCGTGACGTGGCTGGTTCGTTTTAACGCCCAGGTTTCCAGACTGCGAGTCATGCGGTAGCGAAGACTGCCTTGCGTTGTTGTACCGTGATCGACTGCTGCATCCTCCCAGAAGGCACGCACCTCGTAGACAACGGGTAGGCCCAGGCGACGCCCGACACGCAGCGTCGGAATAGCGTTGAGCACCGGCGAATGCGCATGCAGCACATCGGGTCGTACGCGTTGCGCCACGTCGAAAAGCCGCTTTTCGACTTGCCGCATCAAACCCAGTTCGCCGATGAGCGGCAAGCGGCTCGTGTTGCCGAGCGCGGCTGGCGTCCGGTAAAAATGCCAGCCGTCGACGTCCTCTTCCATCACCTCGCAGCCGATCTGCTTTGGGGTGGTCAGATGAAAGGTTTCCCAGCCCAACTTGCGCTGCTCGCGCAGGATCGACAAGGTACGGAAGGTATAACCGCTGTGCAGCGGGATGGAATGATCCAACACATGGAGAATGCGCAGCTTCATGACAGCACCAGCGATTGGCTATTGACTGGACTTGCCATGACCATCGGGGAAGCATCCACCACGGTGCGCAAGAAGGCCTCGAACATCAGCAAGGTCCATAGCGGTGCGCTGTAGTCGCGCACGCCGGACTGATGAGCATCGACTAAATGCTGCAAATAATCGTGGTTAAACCAGCCAGTCGCTGCCAAACGCGGGCCCAGCACGGCTTGGCGTACGCGCGCCTTAAGCGGGCCACGGAACCAGCGGGCGAGGGGCACCGCGAAGCCCATTTTTGGACGATAGAGAATGTCCTGCGGTAGCTTCGGCTCCATCGCCTTCTTGAGCAGATACTTGCCTTCCTGCCCGCGCACCTTGAGCGAAGAAGGCAGGGTCGCCAACCATTCGATTAGTTCATGGTCCATCAGGGGTTCACGAACCTCGAGCGCATGCGCCATGCTGGCGCGATCCACCTTGGTGTTGATATCGCCCACCAGATAGGTTTTAAGATCGAGATACTGAATCAGCGCCAAGGGATCGTCGGTACCCGCCCGCCCGGCATGATGCTGAAACACCGTCTGCGCGGTGTAGCCGGCGATGTCGCTCTTGAATCTATCGCTGAACAGCTGCGCGCGCATCGGATCGCGCAAGATCGAGACGGAGTGGAAGTAGGCCTCGACCGTACCGCGCGCCATGCCTTCGAAGGTAGTCTTGGCGCGGAACATGCGCGGCGCCCAATCGGCCTTGGGATACACGCGGCCGAGCAGCCGGAAAAGTGGCTGCCGAATCGCCCGCGGCAATGCCGAACGCATGCGCTCCTCCATGAGATGCAGGCGATAGCGGCGATAGCCACCGAAAGTCTCGTCCCCTCCGTCACCGGAGAGGGCGACGGTCACGTGCTTGCGCGCCAACTGGCAGACGCGGTAGGTAGGGATCGCCGAACTGTCAGCGTAAGGTTCGTCGTAAAGGCGGGCCAGCGTATCGATCAGGTCGAAATCGTCGCTCTCGACCGTTTCGACATAGTGCTTGGTGTGGTAGCGGGCGGCCACTATTTTGGCGAACTCGGCTTCGTTGAAAGCCGGATCGTCAAAGGCGATTGAACAGGTATTGACCGGTTCGTCGGACAGCCCGGCCATCAGCGCAACCACTGCACTCGAATCGACGCCACCGGAGAGAAAGGCCCCGAGCGGCACTTCCGCAATCATGCGCAGACGAATCGACTCACGGAGCTTTTCATTGAGTTGCGCGCAGGCATCTTCCGTCCCAATGGAATTGTTCAGCGTGAAGCGGACATCCCAGTATTCTTTCGGCTGGCCGACGGGCTGGCCGCGACGCAGGGTCAGCGTGTGCCCGGGTGGCAACTTCCTCGCCTGACGGAAGATGGTACGCGGTTCGGCTACGTAACCGAGGGCAAAGTATTCCTCCACCGCCAACGGGTCGATATCTCGGACCAGCCCGCCGTGAGCCAGCAAAGACTTCAATTCTGAGCCGAACAACAAAATTCCATCGGGCAGCAAAGCGTAATACAGCGGTTTTACGGCGAGCCGGTCGCGGGCGAGGAACAACGTTTCACAGTTGCGATCCCATAAGGCAAAGGCGAACATGCCACGAAAGCGATTGACGCACGCCTCGCCCCAGGCTTCCCAAGCGTGAACGATGACTTCGGTATCGCTGCGCGTGTGGAAGACATGTCCCAAGGCCTGTAACTCGGGAATCAGCTGCTGGTAGTTATAGATTTCACCGTTGAAGACGACGCAAACGCTCTTATCCTCGTTGTACAGGGGCTGCTGACCAGTCGACAGATCGATGATGGATAGGCGCCGGTGGCCTAGGCCAAGACCGGCGTCAATGTGCAAGCCGCCTTCGTCCGGGCCGCGATGGTGCTGCGCTTCGTTCATGCGCGTTAACACCGCACGATCGATCTCGCGCTTGCCACGGGTATCGAATATTCCGGTTATGCCACACATGGTGTTGGGCCGTTTCTCTTCATGAAAATTTCTTCAGGTTCCCATTTGCCGGCGAAGGAAGCTGCAGCAAGCGGTCGTAGAGCTCTTGATATTGCCGCACCATGGCCGCTAGGCTAAATTGACGCTCGACGGTCAGCCGCCCAATTCGACCAGCCCCTCGCGCCCGTTCCCGATCACGAGCGTAGCCGATGATGCTGCGCGCCATAGCGTCGACGCTACCGGCCGGCACCAGTTCGCCGCTTTGTCCCGCTGCAATCAGTTCGCCGTTACCGCCAACATCCGTCGCGATGACGGGCAGGCCGCTGGCCATCGCTTCGAGAATCGTGTTCGATATGCCTTCGGCCAGCGAGGGCAGGACGAAGCAATCGAGCCCGCGCAGAATTTCCGACACGTCGCTACGCTCGCCCGGCAACCACGCCAATCCGGCACAACCGGCCTGACCGAGCAGCGCCTGCGACTGCGCTCTTAGCGGCCCGTCGCCAATCAACACCAGACGCAAGCTTCCACTCAATTCAGGTGCGATCACTAGGGCGCGCAGGAAGGCCCTAACCAGCGTCAACTGGTCCTTCACGGTCTGCATACGACCGACCGTCCCGACCAGCCAGCAGGAGGGATCGGTGAACGGGCAGCCGACAATCGCCTGGCGCGTACCTGCCGGCAAAAAGCGCTGCGTATCAACGCCGTTATAAATCTGTTGCACTTTTGCTTTCGGCATACCGACGCTGACGGTCAAATAGTCTTCGAGGTCACGTGATAGGGCGATGTAATGCGTTACAAATGGCTGATATATTCGACGCATCCATTGATATTTTCTGCTGGCGCCGTCGAGATCGCCAACATCGCGGCCGTGCTCGCCGTGGATGCGCACCGGCACCCCGGCCGCCCACGCCGGCACAACCACCTCCAGTGCCCCGAGGTTGCGGCTATGCACGACAGCCGGGCGTATCTTTCGAAAGAGCCGGAACAGCTGCGGATAAATCCAGAGCGCATGGCCTGGCGGCTTATCAAGCGAGATGAATTGCACGTCGTTGCGAACAATGCGTTGGCAAAAATCGGTCATCCCGGTCAGCGAAATCACCACGTGCCGATAAGTTTCACGCGGCATGCGGTTGATCAGGTTGACGACGCCGTTCTCCAACCCCCCGACATCAAAGCGGTAGATAACGTGGGCAATAAGCGGGCGGGAGTCATGACCGGAGTTCATCGCTGCTCCCGAGTCCGACTCAAAGCGCTCGCGATTGCCGGCGCAGCCGCCTGGGCGAACGCTTCCAGCGCCGCTTCGCCACCCCCGGCCTGCTCCTTGGGCGCATAAACGATGACCACCGCCGAGTCGTCACCCTGCCCCATAAGGCGAGCCAAGGCAGTAAAGGCCTTGGCTTTGTAATCGCTGTCCGTCAAATGACCATTGACCCAGTACCACTGCCACACCAGCAAGGGAGAAGAATTGGCGGCACGCAACTCGGCCGTCCGTACGGAGATTGATTGCTGATCAAGACGAATCGGGCGCGCCCCGCTCGCCACTCGGGTCCACTGCAAATCGCCGCTCGTTACCAGGACGTTGCGGGAACTGACCATTTTGTGGCGGTAGTCCTGGTTGCGGTAATAACCAAGATACATCCCGACCATTCGCCCCTCAGCGCCAAAGGTGGATTGCTCGGAAGCTGACGCGTTGTCGAAGTGCGGACTCCAGGCGGCAAATGTCTGCGGAGATGCTGGCCACCCTGCAATGGCCCCCAGGGCTTCCAGCCGAGTTACCGGAGACTGGACACTGCGTTCGATTTGCCATTGACTAAGTGGCCAGATAATCGCCAGCAAGATGACCGCACAGGCCATACGCAACGACGACGAATTTTTCCCAACGCCCGAGGAGAGTCCGGTCGGCAGATCCAGAGGAGAAGGCAACTCATCCTCGCGCCAGCGAGCTCCAATCCAGAACATGGCTGTAATCACGATGCCAAAAAATAGCCAGCCGTAAATCAGATGGTCTACGCCAGCAGCCAGTTTGTTTCCGGAAAGGTGCCCCAGCATGACGATAAGGTAGGCTCGTATCCAGTTGGCGACGACCGGAATGAACAATGAAACAGCGACAAAAATCAGCCGCCGCTTGAGCGAGTGATAACTCAGGTAGGCAAATAGCGTACCGACGGTCAACGAAGCGATGATATAACGCACGCCGCTGCACGCTTCAACCACCGACCAGCTCCCCGAGGGGATGACGAAGTGCAGGCCTTCGCGATAAACCGGTATGCCGCTCAGACGTAAGCCGAGCACGGTAAAGTTAGCCGTCCACTCCATCAATTGTGGCAAGGCAAATTCACCGAAGGGAACGGCGAAGTAAAGAAACGCCAGCGGAAAAGCCATGCGCCGCGCCACCGGCAAGCCCAGCACTGCCGGCACAGCAAGCACCAGCATGGTGATGAGGGCAAACTGGGAGAGCACGGCGACGGATGCCAACTCGCCGAGCAACCAGATGAAACCCGCGACGACAAGCGCAAGAAGCGCCCAGACATTGGCGCGCGGGGTCAAAAGTGCCAGGTTCCTGCGGATTCGCCAGATCAACCAGAACGTGATGGGCGGCACCAGGAAGCCATGGGTAAAGGTTTCAGAACGCGCCCATATTTCGACCATGGACATCGCGGTTTCGCGATAGAGCACGAGAATCGCGAGCAGGGTGACAACAAGCGCAGGCAAGGCCAAACGCCATCCGTTGACAACCGCTACGGCTGCAGGCGATGCTGCAGGCGAGGTTGCCAACGGCTGCAGCAGGCTGCGCTCATTCATGACGCGGCTTCCAATCCGGGCCGGACTCCTGAGTCGTCCAGATACTGGTCAATCCCCGAAAGATGCGCCTCCCAGCTATAGCGCACGAGAACCCGCTCGCGGGCAGCCTTTCCCATCGCGGCGGCGCGCTCGGGCGATTGCAGCAGCGAGTCAATATGCTGCAGATAGTCCTCCACTGTTTCGGCGCTGAGAAAATCCCGCCCGGGAACGGCGTCAACCGCAGCGGCGCATTCCTGGGATGCGACGACAGGCAAGCCCATGGCCATCGCCTCAAGTACCTTGTTCTGGATTCCGCGCGCCACGCGTAGAGGCGCAACGACAACAGAAGCGTGCTGCAGATACGGACGGACATCGGGAACGGTTCCTGTGACCAGTATCCGTTCACTGGCGAGCGCCTGAACTGTTGGCGCAGGGCTGCGGCCGACGATGTAGAAATGCACCCCGGGCCAGCGCTCGTGCACTCGCGGCAGAACCTCCGCTGAAAACCAGCTCACTGCATCGATATTCGGCCAGTAGTCCATGGCGCCCGTAAATACCAGGGCCAGCTCGCCTGCCTTGTAGGGAGAGCGCGTCGCCTCCTCCGGTGAAAAGAATTCGGCATCGACACCATTGCTCATGGCTTCAACGCGATCCTTACACTCAGGTGCACTACGACAGAAGAGCTCGGTTTCCTTATCCGTCACAAAAAACGAGTGGGTCGCCCGCGCCGCAATCGAACGCTCGAAGGCCAGCAAGCGCTTGCCTTCGCGCCGGTAAAGCCAGGACAACGGCCAGCGATGGTTTGGCGCGTATTGCGTCCACTTGGCCGAATCGACATCGACAAAATCGACCAAGGTGCGAAGTTGTGGAAATCCCTGCACATACTGCGCCATGGCCGACGAGAAGATCACGACAGCGTCGATCTGCCGTTCGCGCAGGGTGCGCGCCACCCAGGCTTGTAGGCCGGCATTCCGGTAATAGGACAGCGTCAGCGCTTCGTCGAACAGCAGCCCGCTGAGGCTGCGCAGTTTCGCCGCGCGCGGAGAAAATCGAGCGACGTACATATCAGCGCAGTACGGAAGCAGCGCGTGAACATAAGCTTCGTCTTGCGGATCATCAATAAACGTACCGAGAAACACGCGGTGCTTGACCGCCAGATGCTTGAGCAAATGGTACGAGCGGACCTTGTCCCCCTTGTTGGGCGGGTAAGGTAGGCGATGGACAAGATAAAGGAGATTGCTCACAAGACCTCTCAGCCCAGGTTGCGCACAATGAACGGTCCGAGCCAATTGGCCAGCCCGATCGGCATCCGCCGCCAGGCTTCGATGAACAGGCGATACTTGGTGTTGGATGGGTTGTTCTGCGGAATGCTGTCATGGCGGTACAGACGATATTCGTAATACAAGGGCTGTGGTTCAAACCCCCAGTTTTTCTTGAAGGCATACGAACCGGTGCCCCGCTTGCTGCGCCCGTAATCGAACACCTTGAGTCCGCGCTCGCAGGCCCGCCGCATCAACTCCCAATATTTGAAGTCGTTGGCCGCCAGGTCACGCGCCGAGAGGTCGTCGCCGGCGTAGTAAGGTAGAACCTCATCGCGAAAATAAAAACTGAGCACACTGCTCAATGGCCGGCCGCCTTCGTCTACCACGGTAAGAACCTCGCAGTCTTTGTCAAATACTTGACGCAACGTTTCGAAGTAACGTTTGGGCATGGCCGGCGTGCCATGACGGTGGACGTTGTCGGCATAGAGGGCAAAGAAACGATCAACCGTCGGATCGATCTCGCTGCGCAAGCCATTCTTCATGCCTTTGCGCACCATGGCGCGCTGCTTGCGCGGAATGGCCTGCATGTTGGCATCGACTTCCGGTGCCAACATCTTGCGAAAGCTGACGTAAAGATCCTGCGTCGGCCACTCGGGATGACGTTGTATGGAATTGCGCAATTCGAGGTGGTCTACGCCAAGCTGGCTGGCGATTGCTTGCGCTTCGACCTCCAGGGCTTCGGCGGCTTCGGGGGTGTTGGCCGCCACGCCGCCATAGACGGCAAACGGAAGCGAAACAAGCGCATTGCCGAAGAGCAGGCTTTTCACGTGACCTAGCGGCAAAACCCCTTCGATCACACCGGCCCGTTCAGCGTAAAGGAAATATGTCTGATGGCCGAAGACTTCACTGACGATTTTCTGCCACCCGGCCTTGTGAAAGAAGGTCGCGGTAGCGCAGTCGGCCACGAAGGCATCCCAACGGGCGGTCGCCGTGGGTTCGGCAGGCACCAGGCGCTTGATGCTCAAGGCAGATGACAATCCCACTTCCGCATTCGTCATCCTCATGGCTTCTCCGCCTTCGATGCCCCGAAGCGCTGACCGGTACCGTCCGTCAGGAAGATTTCATCCATCCGCCCCCAGTCGAAATCGGAAAAAAGACGCGTGAGGCGACTTTCTGTCCGATGCAGATTGAGATAGTGGCGAAAACGCGTCTTCGCATTGATCCCGGGGATACGTGGTTGTCCGGCATCGATTTCCCATGGATGGAAATAGAAGATCGCTGGCTGGCGATCGATCCGATTGACATGCTGCAAGAGCCAGCGCGACATGGGATAGGGCATCAGCCGAAAGTACCCTCCGCCACTTGCCGGCCAGTTGCGATCCAGAAAATGGGCGGTCGTTACCGGCACTTCGATCAGCCCGGCACGCACCTTGTGGGCAAAGCGCGGAGCATCTGGCATGCCGTAGTGATCGTGACGAATCGGGTAGATGCTCGAACTGTAGCGATAGCCGGCGCGCTCGAGGCAATCGAAAGCCCACAGGTTTCCCTTCCCAATGGAAAAGCTGGGCGCGCGATAGCCCTTGACTTCACTGCCCGAGATATCTTCGAGCAGTTTCTTGGCCGATACGATATCGGCAAGAAAAGCGGTTTCAGTCAGATCGCTGGCGCGCTCGTGCCCATAACCGTGACTCGCCAGTTCGTGACCGCCATCGACGATGCGCCGCACGAGTTGCGGGTAACGTTCGGCAATCCAGCCGAGCGTAAAGAAAGTGGCTTTGGTCGCGTGGCCATCAAGCATGTGCAAAATACGTTCGACATTGCGCTCGACGCGGCACGCGCGCGCGTCCCATTGATCACGGGGAATGTAGGGTGCCAGCGCGGAGACCTGAAAGTAGTCTTCGACGTCGATGGTCAGGGCATTCTTAATCGAATTGACGTGCATCCCCATGCCCTCGCTTATCACTTTCGCGTCTGACGATGACGCGTCACCAACCAGTGCGCCAGATCGGCAGCAATTCGCTCCGCTGCCCGACCATCCCAGAACTCCGGGATACGCCCCCTCTTCCCACCGCCAGCGACGATCTCGTCGACACCACCAAGGATGGCTGTTCTGTCAGTACCGACCAAGGTATTAGTACCGGACTCGACGGTAATCGGACGCTCGGTATTCTCGCGAATGGTCAGACAAGGAATGCCGAGCGCCGTGGTTTCTTCCTGCAAACCACCGGAATCGGTTAGTACCAGCTTTGCCTCGGACATCAAGCCAAGCATTTCCAGGTAGCCTTGGGGCGGCAATAAGACGATGCGCTCACTGGCAACCCAATCGTGCAAGCCGAATCGCTCAATGTGGGCACGCGTGCGTGGATGGAGGACAAAGATGAGCGGCAATTTTTCCGACACCTCGCGCAGTACAGCAAGTAGCGGATGCAAAGTGTCTACCTGATCGACGTTCGACGGGCGATGCAGGGTTGCCACGGCATAGGCGCGCGGGTCTTTGAGAAGTGTTGTGTCGACCCCGGCGTCGGACAAGGTCTTCGCCGGCGCGTGGGCAAATTCGCGATTGAACAGCAGCGAGTCGATCATCACATTGCCAACGAACCGCACACGCTCTTCGGCAATACCTTCGCGCAGCAGATTATCCAGAGCGCTGCGCTCGGTTGTGTAGAGCCGATCGGCAATCTGATCGGTAAGCACCCGATTGATCTCTTCCGGCATGCTGCGATCATGGCTGCGCAGTCCGGCTTCGACGTGTACAACAGGCACGCCCTTCTTGACTCCGACCAAAGTACAAGCCAGCGTCGAATTGACATCGCCGACCACCAGCACACAAGAGGGCTGGTAGCTATCGAGCACCGGCTCGAAGCGACGCATAACCTCGGCTGTCTGCGCGGCGTGCGTTCCCGAGCCCACTTCCAGATTGATATCGGGATGCGGCAAGCGCAGATCGGCAAACAAGTGTTCGCTCATCTCCTTGTCGTAGTGCTGTCCCGTATGTACGAGGATCGTCGGAATGGCGGGATGATGCGCGGCAAAGGCGCGCAGGATTGGCGCGATCTTCATGAAATTCGGTCGGGCGCCGACTACGCATAGCACGGGGCCAAGATCGTCAGGCCAGGATTCAGGATTCACGTGCCACTTTCCTTCTCTGATTGCCGTGAGCGAACAGCATCGACGAGTTGCTGAAGCAATGCCAGGGTTGCTGCACTGGTGCGTTCAAGACGAATCATGCTGCGCTCAAGACGAACGATCCGCTGTTCACTCAAGTTGCTTTTCAGACTATCGATCACACGAGTGGCTTCATCCGCAGTGCTCGTTGCCAGTTCAAGTCGGGACAGATCGATATCCAGAAGGGCACTTTCCGTCAGGTGCGCTCCGACTCCCCCGACTTCAGCGCCGGCATTGCCCTTGGCAAAAAAACTCGGCGCGTGCGTTTCGTCGCTGATTTCCTTGGCCACCTCGTCCACAATGGAACGCGTGACCTCCTTCTTTCCGGCCAGGAAGCCCGACAAAAGAAGGCGATCACAAAGCGAGTTGATGCGCCGTGGAACGCCACCGCTGGCCGTGAAAATCGCTTCGTAGGCATCCCGTTCAAAAAACGAAGTGTCTGGGCAACCTGCACAGTGCAATCGATGCTCGATATAGGCTTGCGTTTCAGCCTGATCCATCGGTCCGATATGACATGCAGCAATCACCCTCTGTCGCAGTTGCTGCATGTGCGGGCTATGCATAATGCCGCGAAATTCGGGCTGCCCGATCAAAAAGCTCTGCAACAGCGCATGCGTCTCGAACTGAAAATTCGATAGCATGCGCAATTCTTCGACCGCTCGCGGCGTCAGGTTCTGCGCCTCGTCCACAACCAACAGACAGCGCTTGCCTTGCCGTGTCACATCGACGAGAAAGGCTTCAAGCGCCAGCAGGACATCAGACTTACCGGAATTCTTGGTAGGCACGCCAAAAGCGGCAGCCACCATGCGCAGCGTGTCTTCGGCGTCCAGTTGAGTGCTCACGAGTTGAGCGGCCACCACTTTTTCCGGGTCTAGCTTATTGAGCAAGCCCCTGACGATGGTCGTTTTTCCTGCACCGATTTCCCCCGTTACAACGATAAACCCTTCATTCTGGTGCAGGCCATACTCCAGATAGGCCGTGGCACGACGATGTTGCTTGCTCCCGAAATAAAACGTCGGGTCTGGATTGAGCTGAAAGGGTTTGCTGGTCAGGCCGTAAAAAGATTCATACATATCGGCGGGCTAAAACTGATGCGACAAGGTGAACAACAACGCGTTCTCGGAATAAGTCGTCGTCCCGTCCACAACGACCCGCCGCGCGCCGAGGCTGGAATAAGTTTTCGGACCCAGCTGAGTCAAGAAACTCAGATTCAGCATCTTCTGGACCATTTCGAGGGTGGTCGTTCCCGTCCCCGTGCTGACCATGCGCGAGAATGACCCTGTCAGTGACGACAGGCCCGACAGCTTGTTCGCCCAGCTGATGCTGGCCCCGCGCTGGCGAATATCTTGCAAGTTGGCGAGACCTAGGGCGCTCAAGAAACCTGTGCCAGTCTTCTGCGAAAGAGCCTCAGACTCGGTCTGTGTGGCGCCGAAGGTGACCGTATTTCTCACGCCTAGCACGGCGAATGAAAGTTCCCGACGATGCTGCAGTGTGACGCCTGAAGTCAGAAAACCACCTGGTACATTGGCCATGAGGGCAGAAGCCAAGCCAGTAACGCAAGAGAGAGAGGGTGACGAGGTGCCCTCAAGGCTTTGGCAGTAAGTGTAAGCCAGAGCATTGTAGACTCCTGGACCAGCCGACGACTGCTGATTCGGCTGCACCGTCGCGTCTTTGCTTTCGCTGTACCGCCAAGCTGTACCGGCCGTACGATGCGAAAAACTGACGCTGTTGCTGTTGCCGAAGAAACGGCTCTCCCGACTGGCCGCAATCTGAGTACGTTCCGTCGGCGCCCACTCGAAGCCAGCCCCCGTGATGGTGTGTCCCTCCTTGTTTACGCTCAGGTAGTTGTTCGCCTCTCTGCCTCCGATAAGGGAAACCCGGAACTGGGGATCGAGTGCATAGGCAAGAACACCACGTACGCGATCGTCATCGTTGCTGACACCATTCTCGAACTTGACAGTCTTGCCGCTGGCATCGAGCGACCAGCCAAGATTCGTCAAGGCAGTAACGCCCTTCAGGGTCGCGATCAACTCATTGATATTGGAATTAAAAGCACTGCTGGTGTTCGTATGGGTGGTGCTCTGGCTGTAGCGCAGTTGATAGTCGGCTGCACTGCCGAGCGTGCCGCGAACATAGGGGGAAATGCGGTAGGTCGATGTTTCCGTGAGGTTGCTGTTGACGTTCGTATTGACCGCAGAGGACGGTGCGCCACCGAACGCGGAAATACTCTGCTGGGAAATGAAGCCACTCGCGTCAATGAATAACCAGTTCTCGAGCGCTTCCAGGGTGCCGAAGGCATTCAGTGAATTCTGCGTGTTGTTGCGAGCAGAATTCTGCGCATAAATCAGATCATGCAGTTGGTAGTCAAAATGAAGTTTTGAGCGACCGCCGGAACCGTCAATCAGGATACCTGGATTGATGTCACTGATCAGATCGCTCTGTTTCTGCGTATTGCTCAAGGCGACATTATCAGTCGCCGTTTCCATGACGGCGATCGTCGGCGTGATCTTCCAGTCTCCGGCAAAAGCCGGAAACACAACGCACCCCATACCTACCCCGAGAAGGAACAACCTTTGAATTCCACCTCGGGGTTTGCGGTCAACTCCCATAGCCATAACCATATCCATACCCATAGCCGTAAGCGTCTTGGGCCGATGTTCTTGTCTGATTAAGTAGCATGAGCTTAACCGGGCAGGCTTCAAGAGTAGCCAGTGCGTGCTTGACATCGGCATAAGAAGTGCCTTCGGCCTTCACAACAACGACAACTTGCCCCATGTGTGAAGCCAAGGCTCGCGCTTCGGTGGTAACCAGCAGCGGCGGGGAATCAAATATTATTATCCGGTCGGAATAGCGGCGAGCCATCTCTTCCAGCAACCGAACCATGGCATCGCTGGCCAGTAGTTCGGTCGCTCGCGGATGGGGTGTCCCACTGGGCAGGAGAGTCAGCTTCTCAATGTTGGTACGAAGCAACACTTGCGGCAGATCGATTGAGTCGTCGACCAGAACGTCCAGCAAGCCGCGCGTGGGGGGCAAACCGAGCACTTTTAGCAAGGTTGATCTGGCGACGTCGGCATCAACCAGCATGACCGTGTTGTCGAGTTCCATGGCAATGCTCATGGCGAGATTGGCCGCAGTAAAGGTTTTCCCCTCCCCCGGCAAGGCACTCGTGACCATGATCAGGTTACCGTCCTTGATCGGCACTGCGCCCTTCCCCATAGCGTTGTCAATCAAAGGCCGCTTGACGACACGGTACTCATCGGCCAGCTGCGATCGTGGCGCATCGGGCCGAATAATTCCTGCGGCGGAAAGCGCGTCCAGATCCAGCTCCACGCGACGGGACATCGCCATTTCGGGCGACTGGAGTTCCGCGGCCTGCGCCTGCCGGGCCATGCCTAGCAAGCTGTCCGCCCTACCATGCAAGGACGCCGGCTCGCCCTTCGACTCGGCAATAATCTCTGTCGATGGAGAAGGCATATCAACGCCAGCCTGGCGTAGTTGTTCCAGCCGCTGTGCCGCTTGTTCAATGAGGCTCATCGCTCTTCCTCAAGCAGTACGGGTTGTAAAGACAAGCAGCAAGGCAATGCCCGCGCCAAAAACACCAACAAGTGATGCAGTAGCAGCAACAAACCGCCGAAAATCCTTCTTCTCTTCGTGTTTCGACTCCTCTCCAACTTCCTTTGACACAGTCCCCAGCAAAGGGAGTCCAGTCACTTCACGCAAAGAACGGGCGTCAAAGAAAACGGGACGAATCTGACTCGCCGCAAAGGGAACGAAGAGACCTGCGGCGAGTGCCAGCAGGAGCGTCAACGGCAACAGTAGCACTCGATTAGGCGATACCGGCTGTGGAGAAACCCGAGGCGGATCAATCAGGCGAAAATCAACGCCTGCCGCGCTCGCATCCATTTCGCCAGACATCGTTGCTGACTCGCGACGTACGACGAGACTCTCGTAGTTCTTCTTATTGATGTCGTAATCCCGGTTGAGCTGGGTAAATTCAGCTTCAATCTCTGGAATCATCTTTACCGAATCCTTCAACTGGTTGTAGCGTGATTGATATTCAGCGACCCGGGTACGCAGGGAAGCGACGGTGGCCTCGTTTTCCGCCAGGGATATTTTGAGTTGCTGATACACAGGATTGTTATTGCCCGCGGAAGAGGAAGCGGAGGGGGCGAATTTCTTCCGGGCAGTGATCTCCTCCCGCTTCTGCGCTTCCAAGTCCTTGATCATGCGCCGCGTACCCACGACGTCAGGATGCTGATCGGTAAAGCGCTGCAGCAGTCCATCAAGATTGCGTTTCATAGTATCGATGCGGCTGTCGATCTCGGGAACGGAAATTCCAGCAACCGCTTCAGGCGTGTCTGGCAGTAAAGAAGGCTCCTCCCCGACGATTTGCCGCTTAAGTGCATCTCGGGACTGTTCTGCCTCACGCAGTTCAAGTCGGGCTCGCTCGAGTTCGGAACTTACGTCGCCAATGCGGCCAAAATAATCCTTGCCATCGGCCATCTGCGTTGAAAGATTCTTCAGCTTGAATTCCTTCAGACGGTTTTCCGCTTCCTCCAGCTTCTTTTGATACACCTGTATCTGATCGTCAATGAATTTCTTGGCGGAGTCCGTGTCCTTTCGCTTGTCACCCAAGCTTGATTCCACAAAGATGGAAGCCAGCGACTGTACGACCCGCTTCGCCCGCTCAGGCTCCTGATCGTCGTACGCCAGCGTATAGAGATTGTCACGGGAAGTGCTCTTGATGGTCAGTGACTTCATTAAGCCATCAACCAGAGACTCCTGCGCCGCCTTCGATTTGATATTGAGATCAAGATCGGCCATGCGGATCAGCTTTTCCACATTTGGGCGGCTGATCAGCGTCCGGCTAAGAATCATGATCTGCTGATCGAGATTCGGCTCGATCGCCAAACCTGACATCAGTGGCTTGAGAATGGACTGAGTGTCGACGTAAATGCGCGCCGAAGCCTCGTATTTATCCGGGATACGAAGAACCGTAACAACGCCAATCGCCCCGACAGCCCAAGCGACGATCAGTCCAAGCCAGCGACGTTTCCACATCCCTCTCAGAACAGTCGTCGCTTGTCGGATTATTTCATCCATTGGATTCTAGTTCCGCTAATGGTTTCGAAGGCACCTGTAGCGCCCGAAAACGCAACTGGTGAGGAAAAAGGAAATTCAGTCAGAACCAGCTACGCGGAATAATCAACACGTCACCGGGCTTCATCTCCACGTTGGCGGACACATCGCCACGTTTGATCAAATCCTTGACGCGTACGCTGTACTGTTTCTCGCCTTCTGCGGTACGCAAGAGCGTTGTCGCGTTACCGTCGGCAAAATCAGTCACGCCGCCGACAGCGATCATTACGTCAAGCAAAGTCATCTTCTGCTTGTACGGCAGCGTCTGCGGCTTGGCAGCCTCTCCAACAACACGAATCTGCTCACTATAGGGGCCGACAAACGATGTGACCACGACGGTCACAACCGGATCGCGAATGAATTTTCCAAGGGCTTTCTCAATATCCCTGGCTAGAGTCGTAGCGTCCTTGCCCATTGCCGGTAAATCTTCCACAAGCGGCGCCGCAATCTTCCCATCAGGCCGCACAGGAACGGACATTGACAGCTCAGGATTACGCCAGACCACGATATTGACCAGATCGCCCGGTCCAATAATGTAGTTGTATTCTGGAGAAGCTGCGGCGGAAGGCGCCGGGGGATTACCGGAGGCACATCCAAACAGCAACGCTCCCAGCAGCCCGAATCCGACCCAACGAAACGCGGCAGAAACACCGTCATGCAGGGCGACAAACATACCATTCTCCTTTAATCGGCAACTGATCGACGGAACACAGAAATTTCCAACATCATCAACTTGAAAAAAATATCCATACTTCTTAAAGAGCATATCCGTTGACGGAATTTGCCCACAGCAACAGAAACATTGATTGACTACGAAACGACGACAAAAAAACCCAACAGAAGTGAATAGCCCCAATAACACCATATATGACAATCGGCACAAGCAGAGGAAGGCGGTGTTTCTCGCTGTCATCCCAAAGACGAAACGAAACACCTCCTCCTATCAATCGCCGTCATCGGCCCCACACTTTTTTCCTGAGATGTTGTTCAAGCCTTGAGACCACTCCCTGAAGCTCTAGGCCGGCACAGATAGAAATCGTTGCATTCATCAAAAACCCCACCCATTCTTGTTATAAGCCGAAAAGGCATTGCATGTGATTTGAAGGGCATTACCTGATGATGGCCAAAAAATTCTAGGGGAAGCCACAGCAGTCGCACATACCTATATTCAGGTATTTTTCCCAAACGACATGTCCATATTATTTGTAGTGTGCAGAAAGTCACTAAATGACAGAGGCGGGCCTACCCAGAGGAACTTCTGCGGAACGTCCTTTTTTGCGCTCGGCTCGCCGATGCGACTGAGCGCGCCAGCCATTTTCCCGCGCCAGTTGGCCAGTTTCGTTGTGCAGAACGTCCAGCCGCTGCCTGGCCTGATGCGCTCGTGCTTTCACCAAGCGTTGTACCGCCTGTTTGCGACGGTGCGATCCACGTTTCTTGCGACTTACCGCCTGTTGTTGCCAGGCCGCTATTCATCCTTGCTCACCTGATACCAGCGACGATTAGCCAGCGACACTGCTTTCCCGTTCTCGCGAACCGCAGACAGCAGGGCCGCTAGCCCCTTGTCCAGGGCAATGGCACCATCCTGTATGCGCCGTCTCTCGATCATCGCCGCTTCGATGGAGAGCACAGAAGCCACCAACCTTCGTGGTGACAGTAGATCGGAGGCGCATCCCTTGCCGCCTTGCCGGGGCTTTCCCGCGACAAGCAATCTGCCCCACACCAAAGAGACGTGGCGTGCCGCTTTTCCATGCCGCCCATGGGGTGAAGCGTCAACCATCGCCGGGCGACTTGAAAGAGAAACCAGGAAATCGTCACAAGGATTTGAAACGAGGGAAACCGGGGGTCTGCCCCACTTTACCGCGACGCAAAAGAAGGCGGCAAAGCCCTTATCGGCAGGACGCGGCATCATTTCCTGGCTGAAGCAGTTCGCTTCTGTCCATTCAGGCAAGGCACACCGGATCTCAGTTAGCGAAGTGTGGCCGGCGGCTCGAAATCCGGCCGAATTGGGCGGTTTGAAATCCGTCAGCGTGGTTGGACGGCGAAGTGGCTGGCCAGAGTGAATCAGGGTTCGATCTGGTCTTTCATGCGGTAGCTCTTG
>Ga0209125_1000315_pt1 | contig 69206 bp, 48 predicted proteins | sample BarGraIncub1131A_FD_184503 | JGI IMG/M metagenome (GOLD analysis project Ga0209125, IMG submission 184503) | Arctic peat soil microbial communities from Barrow, Alaska - Barrow Graham LP Incubations 11-31A (SPAdes) (version 2) | ecosystem: Environmental > Terrestrial > Soil > Wetlands > Peat... | reverse complement strand
GTTAAAGATATTAGAGATGTAATAGGATCTATAACAGTAGCCGAGGATGAAGTTGTGTATGAAACTCTTGAAGCTGCTAAGGAAGCAAATTATGATGAGACTAAAAAGTTAATGGACAAGTATGAAAGTGAGATGAAGCAGTCAGCTAAGGATTTACATTTTGAAAGGGCTGCTGAGCTTAGAGATATATTATATAAATTAAAGAAACAAATTAAGGACATTTAACCAAGAGTTAAAGTAAATGCTAGGATTGGATTGTTTGAAACTGAGGAGGGTACCATGAGGGATAAGATTTTTATAAAAGGCGCTAAGGTTCACAATTTAAAAAATGTTGATTTGGAGATTCCAAGAGATAAGTTCGTAGTGTTTACTGGACTTTCGGGATCTGGTAAATCGTCTCTTGCTTTTGATACATTATATGCAGAGGGGCAAAGAAGGTATGTAGAGTCATTGTCGGCTTATGCTAGGCAGTTTTTGGGTAATATGGATAAGCCAGATGTTGAGTATATTGAAGGTTTGTCTCCTGCTATTTCTATAGATCAGAAAACTACAAACAGAAATCCGCGGTCTACGGTTGGTACTGTTACTGAAATTTATGATTATTTAAGACTGCTATATGCTAAGGTAGGAACGCCTCATTGTCCTAAATGTGGTAAGGAGATTTCTCAGCAGAGCGTTGATCAGATGGTGGATAGAATAATGGATATGCCAGATAAAACAAAGATTTCTATTCTATCGCCAGTGATAAGAGGTAAAAAGGGAGAGCACGTTAAAGTAATAGAGAATATTAAGAAAAACGGTTTTGTCCGCGCTAGAATAGATGGGAATACTGTAGAACTCATGGAAGAAGATATAAAGCTTACAAAAACTAAGAAACATAATATAGAGATAGTAATAGATAGAATTTCAGTAAAAGAAGAAATTCGTGGTAGGCTTTCTGAATCTCTAGAAAGTGCTTTAAAACTTGCGGAGGGAACTGCCATTGCTAGTATTGTAGGAGGCGTGGATATACTTTTTAGTGAGCATTTTGCTTGCATAGATTGCGGAATTAGCCTTGGAGAATTGGCCCCTAGGATGTTTTCTTTTAACTCTCCATTTGGTAAGTGTGATACTTGCGATGGACTTGGTACTCTTATGGAAATTGAAGAGGATTTAATAATGCCAGATAGAAGTAAGAGTATTAAAGAGGGTGCTATTTTGTCCTTTGGGGAAGGTAGCCTTAAGGAGGATTCTTGGACTTTCTCGGTACTCCGGGCATTAAGTGAAAAGTATAAGTTTGATTTAGATACACCTATGGAAAAATATAAGCCAGAAATTCTTAAAATGTTATTATATGGAACTAATGGCGAAAAAGTTAAGGTAGAGTATGTTAAGGAGTATAGATCAGGTACATTTTATCATTCTTATGAAGGAATTATAAACAATTTAAAAAGAAGATATTTTGAAACCTCATCAGATTATATAAAAAGAGATATTGAACAATATATGGGTGATAATGCTTGTCCTAAGTGCAAGGGTGCAAGGCTGAGCCCAGAGGCATTAGCTGTAACAGTTGGTGGTAAGAATATAAGTGAATTTTGTCAATTATCAATTATAGATGAAGCGATATTTTTAAAAAATATTAAATTATCTGAGAAAAATAAAATAATATCCAATCAAATTTTTAAAGAAATAAATGATAGACTTAATTTCTTAAAGGATGTTGGGCTAGATTATTTAAATTTAGCAAGATCCGCAGGAACATTGTCCGGCGGCGAAGCGCAGAGAATAAGGCTTGCAACTCAGATAGGATCTAGCCTAATGGGAGTATTATACATTCTAGATGAACCTAGCATTGGTCTTCATCAAAGAGATAATGACAAACTTATTAAAACCTTAGAACATTTAAGAGATATAGGTAATACAGTAATTGTTGTAGAGCATGATGAGGATACTATGAAGGCAGCAGATTTTATTGTAGATGTTGGGCCAGGAGCAGGGGAACATGGTGGAGAAATAGTTGCTGCAGGAACAATCGAGGATGTGAAAAACTGTGAAAGATCAATTACAGGTCAATATTTAAGTGGTAAAAAGAAAATTGATGTTCCAGAAAAAACGAGGGTATCAAATGGAAATAGTATAAAAATACTTAATGCAAGGCAAAATAACCTTAAGAATGTTAGCGTGGACTTTCCACTAGGTGTATTCACTGCAGTAACTGGAGTTTCAGGTTCTGGGAAGAGTACTTTAGTTAATGAGATTTTATACAAAGGTCTTAACAAGAAGGTAAATAAATCTAAAAAAAATCCAGGGCTTCATAAAGATATTATAGGGGCCGAGAATATAGATAAGATTATAAATATTGACCAAGGTCCTATTGGGCGTACGCCTAGATCTAATCCGGCTACATATACAGGGGTATTTGATGTAATTCGCGATGTGTTTTCAATGAGCGCAGAAGCAAAGGTGCGAGGTTATAAGCCAGGTAGATTTAGTTTCAATGTAAAGGGTGGGAGATGTGAGGCATGCCACGGTGATGGAATAATTAAAATAGAAATGCAATTTTTATCTGATGTGTATGTGCCTTGTGAAGTTTGCAAAGGAAAAAGATATAACAGAGAAACTTTAGAGGTTAAGTATAAAGGGAAAAATATTGATGAAATTTTAAATATGACAGTTGAGCAAGCAGTAAAATTTTTTGAAAACATCCCAAGAATTTATAGTAAATTTCAAACACTAATGGATGTTGGGCTTGGTTATGTAAGGCTAGGTCAACCTTCCACGCAGTTATCAGGTGGTGAGGCTCAAAGAATAAAACTTGCATCTGAATTATCTAAGAGAAGTACTGGTAAGACATTTTATATTTTAGATGAGCCTACTACAGGGCTGCATATTGATGATGTTAGTAAACTTATTAAAATACTTCAAAGACTTGTAGATTCAGGTAATACTGTGGTTGTAATTGAGCATAATTTAGATGTTATAAAGTGCGCGGACTATGTAATAGACTTAGGTCCAGAGGGTGGAGATATGGGAGGCACTATTTTGTGCACTGGAACTCCAAAAGAAATATCTTTAAATGTAAATTCATATACAGGACAATATCTGAAAAAAATGTTATAATTCATATAAGGCTAGCATATAAAGTATGCTAGTCTTTGATTATTTTTTAGTGAGGAGAAAGTGCGTTATGGCTAAGATAAGTTTAATTATGAGATTCGCAATTATAGCGATTATTTACATTATAATAATATTTGCTTTAAAAATAATGTATAAGGACATTAAAGGTGGTGCAAAGCAAAAACCCATAATAAGAAAATCCATGGGCCTTGAAGTTATGGAAAGAGGAGAAAATTTTAATCTAAGAGTTGGTGCAGTTATTCCTCTAAACGATGAACTTACAATAGGTAGGAAGGGCGATAATCTCTTGATTTTAGGAGACAAATACGTATCATCTCAACATGCAAAAATATATCTCAAAAATACAGATTATATTTTGCAAGATTTGAGAAGTACTAATGGTACCTTAAAAAACAATAAAAAGGTGAGCGATAAGGTAAGCATAAAGAAAGGTGACGAAATTAAAATAGGAACTTCAACTTTTAAGGTTATAGGGTAAATTATGGGTGCAAACGAGGTGATATTATGGAAAATATAAAGGAAGAAAGGAAACTTCTAAGGTATACTTATCTTTTATGTATAGTTTTATTTTTTAATATGTATTTTATTGGGAAGAATTCCTTTGATAATGGTGCATTGATAATGGGAGCAGTAATATGCTTAATATTTGCATATTCCCATTTTATAATAAGAAGATTTTTTCCGGACGGGGATAAATATATTTTGTTGTTTTCAAATGTTTTGGCGGTTATAGGGTTGGGGATGTTATATAGGCTAAATTCGCCTAATGCGCTTAAACAACTTATAATGTATGCCATAGGTATTACTGTATTCATTTTAGTGGTAGTGCTTTTCCCAAGCTTAGCTAAGTTTGGAAAGTACAAATACTTTTATATGATATGTACTATTATACTAATGGCAGCGGGAAGTATATTGGGGAAGGCTACATACGGATCTAGAAACTGGATAAGCATAGCTGGTTTTACGTTTCAGCCGACAGAATTTGCTAAACTATCTTTGGTGGCATATTTAGCAGCATCACTACAATTTTATGGAAAGAATTTTCAAGGAAAGTCAGAGAAGATAAAAATCAAGGCATTGATTGAGCCTGGAATTGTGGTTATGCTCTCGCTTGGGTTCATGGTAATTCAAAAGGATTTGGGATCAGCCCTTTTATTTTTTGCAATTTCAATAACTATGTTATATATTGCTACCTCAAATTTTAAATATGTTCTAGTAGGTTTAGGACTTTTTATTATAGGAGCATTTATAAGTTACCAACTTTTTCCACACGTGCGCATAAGGTTTATGATTTGGGGTAACCCATGGAAATATGCTACTGGTGATGGAATGCAGATAGTACAATCTTTAATTTCCATAGCCTCAGGTGGTCTTTTTGGAACAGGCATTGGGCTTGGATTTCCTAAAATGGTACCTGTAGTTAACTCGGATTTTATTTTTGCAGCAATATGCGAGGAAATGGGACTTCTTATGGGTTTTGCTATGCTTATTTTATATTTTTTACTGTTTTATAGGTGTATGAGAGTACCTGTTTATAGCAAGGATAACTTTACAAGGTTACTTGCTATAGGATATAGTACAATGATAGCTGCTCAAGTATTGGTAATAGTAGGAGGGGTGGTTGGAGCTATTCCGTTAACAGGTATTACTCTGCCACTGGTTAGTTATGGTGGAAGTTCTATGATAATAACTTTCTTTTCATTAGGTATACTTCAAAAAATATCGGAGGACGGTCAAAGTTATGAATGATTTTGTGAATAATATAAAAAAGGTCATGTTGGTGTTTTTAATTTTATTTATCGCGTTAATTTCCTACATAACTTATTTATATACGTTTAAAAGTGAAGCGGCTGTAGCTAGTACTTTTAATCAGAGGCTTTGGGCTGAGCGAAATAAGGTATTAAGAGGAACAATTTACGATAGAAATATGACAGCGCTCACAAAAAGTACAAGAATAAGCGAAACGTCTCAAAAAGTAAAATATTTACAAGGAGCCGTTTTTGCTCATGCTATAGGTTATATGGACCCTATATACAACCTTACAGGACTTGAAAAAAAGTATGATGCAGAACTTATGGGTGATGGAGACTCGCCACTTTCAAAGTTTGCTTTTTTTAGTAAAGATAATGAGGAAAAGGTTGGTAATGGTTTGAGGACTACGCTTGACTCTAAACTCCAAAATAAGGCGTATGAACTTTTGGGTAATCATCGGGGCTCTATAGTTGCTATGAATCCTAAAACTGGTGAAATTTTAGCTATGGTTTCAAAGCCTTCTTATGATCCTAATTATTTAGATAGAGATTGGAAAAGTATAAATGCCAATAAAGATATGCCTCTTCTTAATAGAGCAGTATCTGGGCTTTATCCACCAGGTTCCACATTTAAAACTATTACAGCAACAAGTGCTTTAGAGAACATTCCTAATGTTTACAATAGTAGCATAAACGATAATGGTAGTTTAGTTGTCAATGGAACTAGACTTTTGGGAGACTTTCAAGGTGAGTCTTTTGGAAATATAGGTTTTAAATCTGCTTATATGCATTCTAGTAATGTATTTTTTGGGTCAATAGGTCTTGATTTAGGAAATAAGGCATTAAAGAATACCGCAGAAGCGTTTTATTTCAATAAGGATACTCCAACTATAGGTTTAACTGTTGAAAATAGTGTATTTCCAAGCTATAAAAGTAATGAGAAAGGCAATATTGCTCAAAGCGCTATAGGTCAGGCGGGGGTTTTAGTTACTCCTATGGAAATGGCATTAGTTGCAAGCACAGTTGCTAATGATGGCATTATGATGCAGCCAATGCTTGTTAAAGAAATATTAAGTAGTAAAGGTAAATCCATAGAAAAATTACAATCGAAGCAACTAGGACAAGTGATGACAAAGGAAAATGCTACGACTATGAAGACTTTAATGAGGGCGGTAGTGTCTGGAGGTACAGGCAAAAGTGCAGCTCTCTCTGATATATTAGTTAGTGGGAAAACAGGTACTGCAGACCATGTTGAAGCTAGTAAACAAGAGGCACCACATGCTTGGTTTACTGGATTTGCACCTTATGATGATCCTCAAATTGCTATAGCGGTAATTGTAGAGGAAGGCGGGCAAGGTGGTCAATTAGCTGCCACAATAACTAGGGAACTTATTAAAACATATTTGAAATAAAGCATTACCTTGCCAAATGGTAGAATGCAAAATAAAATATCAACAAAATATAAAGTCAAATATTGTAACAATATTTGACTTTATATTTTTATTAAAAAACTAGAAGGGGGTGATCTATTGTGTTTGATTTTGAATATCAGATAAAGACTCTTCCTGATGCTCCAGGGGTATATCTTATGAAAAATCTTCTTGGTGAAATAATATATGTGGGAAAGGCTAAAATATTAAAAAATAGAGTAAGACAGTATTTTAAAAGTTCAAAAACTCATTCAGTAAAAGTTAAAGCTATGGTGAAAAATATATCTGAGTTTGAGTATATAGTAACTGATTCAGAAATGGAGGCTTTGATACTTGAGTGTAATCTCATTAAAAGATATAGTCCAAGATACAATATTTTACTTAAGGATGATAAACACTATCCCTTTATAAAGATAACAATAAATGAGGAATTTCCAAGGGCTTTTGTAACTAGAAACATTGCAAATGATGGAGGAAAATATTTTGGACCCTATACTGATTCAGCAGCAGTATACAGTACTATTGAACTTATAAAACAAATATACCCACTTAGAACGTGTAGACGAACTATTAAAGAGGTGCTAACTCCTACTAGGCCTTGCTTGAATTATCATATTGGGCTGTGCAGGGCCCCTTGTGCAGGATTAATTAATAAAGAAGAGTATGGGGAAATTATAAAAGATATAATTGCACTCTTAACAGGAAAAGACAAAAATATAAAAGATGATTTAAAGTTGAAAATGGAAAGTGCATCCGAAACATTAGAGTTTGAAAAAGCAGCTTGCCTTCGTGATAAAATTTTGGCAATAGATAAAATAAATGAAAAGCAAAAGATTGTAATAGGAAATTGCGAGAATGAAGATTTTATTAATGTGTATATTGATGAAAAAGATGTTTGCATTCAAGTGTTTTTCCTTCGAGATGGTAAGATAATAGGACGTGAACATTTTATTTTAAATGATGAAGCGGGCCGAGTATCAAGCGAGATTATAGAAGAATTTATAAAGAGATTTTACGGGGGTACTGCTTTTATTCCTAAAACAATATATGTGCCTTTTATAAATGGGGCAGAGATTCTAGAGCAGTGGCTTAGCGATAGGAAAGAATCAAAAGTTATGATTAAGATTCCGCAAAAAGGAGAAAAGAAAAAGACTTTAGAGATGGTAGAAAATAATGCTAAAATAACACTTGAAAATTTTAAATTAAAGGACATGCAGGATAAAGAAGTCCATAAAATTGCACTACAGGAGCTTGTAGAATTATTAGAGCTTGATGAGGTGCCTGAGAGAATTGAATCTTATGATATATCAAATATAATGGGTGTGGATTCTGTTGGTAGTATGGTAGTTTTTGAAGACGGAAAACCTAAAAGCAGTGATTATAGAAGGTTTAAAATAAAATCTGTAATAGGGGCTAATGATTATGATAGTATGCGAGAAATTTTAGAGCGAAGATTTATTCATGGCCTGGAAGAAGTTAAGAAAATAAAAGAGAGAAATTTGGAGTTAAGCAAAGGAAAATTTTGTATATTTCCTGATTTAATTCTTATGGATGGTGGAAAAGGACAGGTTAATGTGGCTCTTGAGGTTTTACATAATCTTAATATAAATATACCTGTGTGTGGAATGGTTAAGGATGATAAGCACAAAACTAGAGGTTTGATATATAATAATATAGAGCTAGATATGAAAAGTAATTCTCAAAGTATGCATCTAATTACTAGAATACAGGATGAAGTGCATAGATTTGCCGTTACTTATCACAGAACTTTGAGAGATAAAAGAACTTTATATTCTATATTGGATAATATACCTAACATAGGAGAAAAAAGAAGAAGAGAGTTATTAAAAAAATTTGGCAGTGTTGATAATATAAAAGTTGCAAGTAGAAATGAGCTAATGGAGACACCTTCCATAGATAGTAAGGCTGCAGAGTGTGTCATAGATTATTTTAAAAGCAGTAAACAATAACGAATGTTACTTTATGAACAGCGATAAATCTAAACGGTTGAAATATTTTAAGAAAAAGGTTAAACTAAAGGAACTATAACTTGCATAAAACAACACATATGATTTATCATATGCAAGGATATAAATATTAATATTTCAAGGAGTAGAATATGATGCAATATGAGGAACTAATTAAACAAATAAATAAAGTAATACTCAAAGCGAACATAAAGATAAATGAACCAATGGAAAATTATACTTCTTTCAAAGTAGGGGGACCTGCAGATATTTTAGTAACTCCTGAGAATGCAGAGGAAGTTCAGTCTATAATAAAAATTTGTAAGGAAAATAAGGTTGATTATTATTTGATTGGTAATGGTTCTAATTTGCTTGTACGTGACGGTGGAATAAGAGGGGTAGTTATAAAACTATCCAATCTTAATAAAATTGAGGTAGAAGGTAATATGATAATTGCTCAAAGTGGGGCTACTTTATATGACGTGACAATGATTGCATTAGATAAAGGTCTCAAGGGAATCGAGTTTGCTAGTGGAATTCCAGGTAGCATGGGTGGTGCGGCAGCTATGAATGCCGGGGCCTATGATGGGGAAATGTCTATGGTGCTCGAAAGTATATTAGCAATAGACAATAATGGAGAATTATTAACTTTAACTAATGAGGAAATGGAGCTAACTTATAGGAGTAGTGCAGTTTTAATAAATGGATATACAGTAATAAGTGTAACTCTTAAGTTAAGCGAAGGTGACAAGGAAACTATAAAAGCAAGAATGGATGTGCTTGCAAAAAGAAGAAGCGATAAGCAACCTTTGGAATACCCATCAGCAGGTAGTACATTTAAAAGACCAGAGGGACATTATGCAAGTGTACTTATACAAGACTGTGATTTAAAAGGTATATCTGTTGGAGATGCGGAGGTGTCAGTTAAACATTCTGGTTTTATCATAAATAAAAAAAATGCTAGCGCAAAGAATATTTTGGACTTAATAAAGCTTGTACAAAAGAAAGTGAAAGAAAAATATGGTGTACAGCTTGATACTGAAGTTAAGATTTGGGGAGAGGATAAATAATATTTTAAAGTGCACAGTTGGTTAAGCTTCTGTGTATTTTTTTATGGATTTACAGTTCTATAATCACCAATAGATGTGTTATAATAAAAAGTGAAACTGTATTAATACAATGCAGTAATTGAACCTTTTAAAGATGAATTTTTAGAGCTTATGTTTTTAAGTTTATAATTAATAATATAGTTTTTGTATAGGGGGGTTATTAAATGAGATTTGTTATAGTGACAGGGTTATCGGGCGCTGGAAAAACACAAACTGTACGAAATCTTGAGGATTTAGGATTCTTTTGTGTGGATAATTTGCCACCTTCATTAATTCCAAAATTTGCGGAGGCATGTTATCAGTCAAATGGAAATATAGATAGAATTGCTTTAGTTATAGATATTCGTGGTGGGCAGTTTTTTGATGACTTATTTGGAAGCTTAACATACCTAAAAGAAGAAGGATATAAGTATGAAATACTTTTTTTAGAGGCAACAGATAAAGTACTTGTTAAAAGATATAAAGAGTCAAGACGAAAACATCCACTAGCTCCAGAGGGAAGAGTGTTAAATGGTATTGACACTGAGAGGCGCAAACTTAAAGATGTACGTGAACGTGCTGACCATATAATAAATACATCAAAACTTTCTGCAAGAGAGCTTACTGAGGAAATAAATAGTATTTATGGTGAGGAAGGTTCAATAGAGACTAAGCTTATTATAACTGTGCTTTCTTTCGGATTTAAATATGGAATACCCGTGGACTCAGATTTAGTGTTTGATGTTAGATTTTTGCCAAATCCATATTATATCCCAGAACTTAAGCAGTTTTCAGGTAATGATAAACCTGTTCGGGATTATGTACTTGAATACTCGGGGACTAAAGTATTTATTGAGAAACTTCAAGATATGTTACAGTTTCTAATTCCAAATTATAAGGCCGAAGGGAAAAGACAACTCATAGTGTCTATAGGATGCACAGGGGGAAGACACAGATCTGTAGCAATAGCTAATAGGGTTTATGAAATACTCGAGCATAATGGGTATAATGTTAATATAGATCACAGGGATATAAATGAAGATGTGAACAGAGGTGACATTAAACTATGATGCTTAGTGATTTGCTGAAGCCTGGAATTAATATAAAAAGGTGGATACTTCTAGGTATTATGGGCAGTTCTATTTTAGCTTTTGGAGTTGTTGAACTTATAAATAAAGCCAACTTTTCACTGAAAAATGTTAGTTTTTCAATAATTATCATATGCACTGGAGCTTTAATAATATATATAGTTGTAATTCAAATTATTAAATTTTTTATTATACTAATAAATTCAGGAAATTTAGATGTTGCTATTAATTCGAAAAATTTAGGGGATCTAATCTATGAAAAGAGGGTACTTGTTAAAGGACCTAAAATTGTAGTAATCGGCGGTGGTACCGGTTTATCAACAATGCTCCGGGGATTAAAAAAATACACCAATAATATAACTGCAATAGTTACAGTTGCTGATGATGGCGGCGGCTCTGGGGTTCTGAGGGAAGATTTAGGCATTCTTCCACCAGGAGATATTAGAAACTGTATGCTAGCTCTAGCTGAAACTGAGCCACTAATGGAGGAATTACTCCAGTATAGATTTAAGGATGGAAGATTAAAGGACCAAAGTTTTGGGAATTTATTTTTAGCCGCAATGGATGGAATTTCAAATAATTTTGAAGAAGCTGTTCAAAAAATGAGTTCGGTTCTTGCAGTAAAAGGAAAGGTTATACCGGTTACTTTAGATAATATGATTTTAAAGGCAAGGCTTAAAAATGGAATAATAATTGATGGTGAATCCAATATACCAAAAGGTGCACTTGAAAATAACAGTGCTATTGATGAGGTTTTTATAGAGCCTAAAGATGCTAGAGCAATCAAGGAAGCTTTAATTGCTATAAATGAAGCTGATGCAATAGTACTTGGACCAGGAAGTCTATATACTAGCATTATTCCTAACCTATTAGTAGGTGAAATAAAAAATTCATTAGATAAAACAAAAGCTATAAGAATATATGTGTCAAATATCATGACTCAGCCAGGTGAAAGTGATAACTATAATGTTAAAGACCATATAGTTGCTATTAATAAACATGCTAAATGTAAGGTTGTAGATTACGTGGTAGTAAACACAGGGAAAATAAGTAGCGAACTTCAGCAAAAATATCTCGAGGATAATTCTAATATGGTTAATATAAACGAAGAAGATATTAAAAAGCTTGGCATAGGGGTAATTAAGAAAGATTTTGTTGAAATTGGAAAAGGATATATAAGACATGATGCAGATAAGCTAGCAGCCATTTTAGTAGAAACAATTATGGAGAAAAAGTTATTTAAGGATAAAAGAAAAATAGTGGAATATTTTTATTTATCACAAAAGCTTAAAGAAAATAAACAGAATAAGGAGTAGAATAATGTCATTTTCATCTAAAGTTAAAAATGAAATTTGTAGATTTACAGACATGAGTAAGAAAGAGGCTGTAGCTGAATTGGCGGCTATTATGAAGGTTAGTGGAACTATTGGACTTGGTTCGAACAAACAAGTTAATTTTCAAATAACCACTGAAAACCCTGCAATAGCAAGACTTATATTTAAATTATTAAAGGAACATTTCGCTATTCATGCTAGATTGCTAGTTAAGAGAAGTAATTCACTTAAGAAAAAGAACGTTTATGTGGTCATAATTACTGAAGAGATGGGTGTTAAAGATTTATTAAAACAAGTGGCGGTCCTTGAGGATGAGAACTTTTTTTCAATAGATTATACTATACCGGAAAGATTAATCGATGCTGAAGAATGCAAACGTAAATATATAAGAGGAGCTTTTTTAGGTGGTGGAAGTATTAGTAATCCTGAAAAAAACTACCATGTTGAATTTGTTACACATGATAGTGATTATGCAGGGGAATTATGCGCACTTATTAATAGCTATGGATTACTCTCAAAAATAATACAAAGAAAAAGTAGTTTCGTAATTTATATTAAAGAAGGTGAGCAGATTGTTGACCTTCTTAATATAATCGGTGCTCATAACTCATTATTATTTCTAGAAAATGTAAGGATAATGAAAGAAATGAGAAACAACGTTAATAGGCTCGTTAACTGTGAAACGGCAAACTTAAGTAAAACAGTAAATGCATCAGTAAGACAAGTAGAAAGTATTAAATTAATACAAGTGGAAATAGGTTTTCAGAGATTACCTAAGAATTTAAGGGAGATTGCTGAACTTAGGCTAGAATATCCAGATGAATCTTTAAAGGAACTTGGAGCAATACTTGAACCACCAGTGGGTAAATCTGGGGTTAATCATAGATTAAGAAGAATAGAAAAGATTGCTGAAGAATTAAGGAAAGAAGGAAGGTAAAATATATAATGTCAAAACATGAAGAGATAGTTAATTATATTCTTTCTTTGGAGATTGGAACTAAAATTTCAGTAAGAGGCATAAGTTCTGAGCTTGGGCTTAGTGATGGTACATCGTATAGAGCTATAAAAGAAGCTGAGAAGATGGGTATTGTTAATACAATTCCTAGGGTTGGAACTATAAGAGTGGCAAAGGTATACAAAAAAAACATTGAATCGCTAACCTATGCTGAAGTTATAAGAATCCTTGACGCAACTATTTTGGGTGGAAGAGAAGGGATAAATAAAAGTTTAAATAAATTTATAATAGGAGCAATGGCTGTTGAATCTATAAGCAGATATATAAGTCCAGGTTACCTATTAATTGTTGGAAACAGGGAAGAGGCACAGCTACTTGGACTTGAAAACGAGGCTGCGGTATTAATTACCGGAGGATTTGATTGCAGTGAAAAAGTAAAGGCCTTAGCAAATGAAAAAGGTATTCCTGTATTATCCTCCACATATGATAGTTTTACAGTAGCGAGTATGATAAATAAGGCTATTTATGAGAGTATGGTTAAAAAGGAAATTATTTTAGTCGAGGATGTAATGGATGTTAATACTACGTGCCTTATGGGTAGCGACACCGTTGCTACATGGAGAAGACTAATGGCAGAAACTAATCATGAGAGATATCCTGTTCTAGATGAACATATGAAGGTTATTGGCATTGTTACATTAAGAGATCTACAAGGACATAATGATGAGGATGAACCAATTAATAAAATTATGAATAAGAATCCTATATGCGTAACACCTAAAACAACAGTAGCTTACGCTGCTCATATTATGGGCTGGGATGGAATAAAGATTTGTCCTGTGATTGATAAGAAGAAGTTAGTAGGAGTTCTAACTATAGAACATGTTATAAAGGCAATGGAGTTTGCATTAAGGCAGCCACAAGTTGCAGAAACTATAGAAGATCTTATATTAATGAATTTTAGTTGCATCCATGAGGAGGAGGGTCTACACTTTAATGGCCAAATTATTCCTCAAATGCTAGACCCAGTTGGAACTGCTTCTTGGAGTTCACTTAATATGCTTTTATCAACTATGGGAATAATGGCATTAAGACAAAATAACAATATTAATATTTCGGTAGATAGTATTATGGCATATTTTATGAGGCCTGTACAAATGGGTAGTGATATAGACATACATACAGTAATTGTTGATAAAGGGAGAAACTTTTCTAAAGTAGAAATAAGTATGTTTAATAAAAATAAGGAACCTGTGGCGAAGGCTATGATTTCTGCAAAAATATTTAGTAAATAATCCTGCAGCGACTCAGGAGATGATTTAATATAATAATATAATCTTAAAATGTAGGGAGGTAAGGTAATGTTTACACACATAGTATTTTTTAAATTAAAGAATAAGGATGAGGTAGCATCTGCTAGAAATATTTTACTTAGCATGGAGGGGAAAATACCACAACTTAAAGAGCTTGAGGTGGGCGTGGATGTAATGCACACTGAGCGTTCTTATGATTTGGCACTTATTACTAAGTTTGATTCGTTAGAGGATATGAAAACATACGCAGTTAGTGAGTATCATGTAAATTCAGTGCTTAAGTATATAAAGCCTATGCTAGAATCTTCTAAAACAGTAGATTATGAGATTTAGGTTGTGGATTAATTTATAGTCCACTGTGTACTAATTACATAGTTCGAGGGGAAGTGAGAAAATGAGTAAAGAACTAGAGATAAAAGAGAGTGAAGACCTAGGAAGTTTTGTGCATCTTCATGTGCATACTGAGTATAGTCTACTTGATGGTTCAGGAAAGATTAAAGAACTTATAGCTAAAACTAAAGAGCTTGGCATGAAGAGTATTGCAATAACTGACCATGGGGTAATGTATGGATGTGTGGAGTTTTATAAAAAGGCAAAAGAGCAGGGAATTAAACCTATTATTGGTTGTGAAATATATGTAGCGGCTAAATCCATGAATATAAAAGAAACTGACAGGGAAAATGCTACTCACCATTTAGTCCTTTTAGTTAAGAATGCCAAGGGTTATGAAAATTTAATGCAGATAGTATCGGCAGCTTCCATTAAGGGCTTTTATTATAAGCCAAGGGTGGATTATGAGTTCTTGTCAAAGTATAGCGAAGGATTAATTGCTAGTAGTGCTTGCCTTGGTGGTGAAATTCAAAGTCTTCTCTTATCGAATAACTACGAGAAAGCAAAGGTTATTGCGCTAAAATATAGGGATATATTCAAAGATGGGTTCTATTTAGAATTACAATATCATGGCATGCAAGATCAATTTAAGGTTAATGAACTTTTAGTAAAGCTTTCAAAAGACACTGGAATTCCACTAATTTGTACAAATGATACTCATTATATAGTGCAAGAGGATTCTAAGGCTCATGACGTTCTCCTCTGCATTCAAACAGCAAAGACTGTTGATGATGAAAACAGAATGAGATACCCCTCAGATCAATTTTACTTAAAATCTCCTGCTGAAATGGAAAAGACATTTGCCTATGTTCCAGAAGCTTTGAGTAATACAGTTAAAATAGCACAGATGTGCAACTTCGATTATGAATTTCATGTATCAAAACTCCCTAAGTTTCCATTGCCAGGCGGGGTAGACCCGTATGAATTTCTAAGGGAATACTGTTATAGGGGTTTGGCTCCTAGGTATGAGGTATTTAGTGAAATATTAACTAAGGGCTTTTCTATAGATAATATAAATGAAATAGCAAAAGTGAATAGGGACGCTAAGATGTACTTAGATAGACTTGAATATGAACTTAACATAATAAAACAAATGGGGTACGTAGATTATTTTCTTATTGTATGGGATTTTATAAAGTTTGCAGTAGAACATGACATTCCAACAGGTCCAGGTCGTGGATCAGCTGCAGGCTCAATAGTTGCATTTGTTTTAGATATAACTAAGATAGACCCTATTAAATATAATCTTATCTTCGAACGTTTCCTTAATCCAGAAAGAGTTTCAATGCCAGATATAGATTCAGATTTTTGTTATGAGGGACGACAAGCAGTAATTGACTATGTAGTGCAGAAATATGGATCATCAAATGTATCGCAAATTATAACCTTTGGAACTATGGCTCCTAGAGCATGTATAAGGGATGTAGGACGTGCTATGAATTATTCATATGCTGAGGTAGATAGAATTGCTAAGATGATACCATCTGTGATTGGCATTACTATAAATAAAGCTCTTGAGATGAATGCGGAGTTAAACTCATTATATGAGGATGATACTCGCGTTGAAGCACTTATAGATATTGCAAAAGCACTTGAGGGACTTCCAAGGCACAGTTCAACTCATGCAGCTGGAGTAGTTATCGCGTCAAAACCTCTAGTAAGTTATGTTCCTCTTCAGAAAAATGATGAAATGATAGTAACACAATTTCCTATGGGTACACTTGAGGAACTTGGTCTTTTAAAAATGGATTTTCTGGGACTTCGCACACTTACAGTTATGAGAGATTGCGTAGATTTCGTTAAGGAAAATAGAAATGTATCTATAGATATAGATAATCTTGATATTGAAGACCACAAGGTATACAAGATGATTGGAGAAGGTAAAACTGTAGGAATATTTCAACTTGAATCCTCAGGAATGACTAGCTTTATGAAGGAGTTAAAGCCTGACAATCTAGAAGATATTATTGCGGGAATAAGTTTGTATAGGCCAGGCCCTATGGCTGAAATACCACGTTATATAAGAAATAAAAATAGCATGGACAAGGTGGAATATGTTACCCCAGAGCTCGAGGAAATATTGGGCGTTACCTATGGGGTAATGGTATATCAAGAGCAGGTTATGGAAATAGTAAGAAAGCTTGCTGGATATTCCATGGGAAGGTCCGATCTTGTACGTCGTGCTATGTCTAAAAAGAAGCATAAGGTTATGGAAGAGGAACGTTATAACTTTATCCATGGAATAGTAGATGAGGCTGGAAAAATAGAAGTTGAGGGATGCCTTCGAAATGGAATAACTGAGGAGGCAGCAAACCGCATATTTGATCAAATGATGGATTTTGCGTCTTACGCATTTAATAAATCACATGCAGCAGCTTATGCAGTTGTTGGTTATGAGACAGCATATTTAATGTGTTATTATCCTACAGAATTTATAGCAGCTATGCTAAACAGTGTAAAGGGTAATAGTGAGAAAATAGCCTTTTATACGCGGTATGCAGTGCAAATTAATATTGGAGTACTGCCTCCAAGTATAAATGAGAGCTTCGCGGAGTTCACTGTAAAAGGTGATACTATAAGATTTGGTCTTTCAGCTTTGAAAAATGTAGGGGTAAATGTAATAGAGAGTATTGTACGTAATCGAGAAGAAAAAGGTGACTTTACAGGATTTATGGATTTCTGCAATAAAATAGATACATCCTGCGTAAGTAAAAGGGCAGTAGAAAGTCTTATTAAGGCAGGTGCATTTGATGATTTTAAAATTCATAGGTCGCAACTACTAGCAATTTATGAAAAAGTATTAGATGGAGTAAATAATGATAGGAAGAGAAATATTTCAGGACAGATAAATTTATTTTTAGATTTTGACAATGAATATAATAATTTTGAGATAGAGTATCCGAATATTAAAGAATTTAAAAAGAAACACCTTTTAGCTATGGAAAAAGAAATGACTGGAATATATTTATCAGGTCACCCACTAGATGAATATGAAGAGACTCTTAAAATACAGACCAATACAAGAATATCTGATATTGTGGTTGATGAAAGCCTTGAAGATGATAATGAACTCCTCGGTGAAAGTTTTAAACTTAAAGATGGTGATAAGGTTATTATTGGAGGCATCATATCATCTGTTAGTAAGAAGGTTACAAAAAACAATGATATGATGGCTTTTATAAATCTCGAGGATTTATATGCTAGTGTAGAAGTAATAGTTTTTCCAAGGACTTTTGAAAAATATAAGTCCCTTATGGAAGAGGATGAAATAGTAATATTAAAAGGTAGGGTTAGTATTCGAGAAGATGAACAACCAAAGATATTATGTGAAGACATTAAACCTCTTTTAAAAATTAATAGCGAAAAGATCTACATCTTAGTTGAGAATGATGTTATGGTGAAGGACGCATTAAAGAAATTAAAACAGAATTTATCTATTTATAGAGGAAATACTCCCGTTTATCTTTGTACAAAAGAGCCAAGAAAAATGTATGCCGTTGATAAAGGTTTATTTTTAAGTGAAGATACAGATACTATGGAAGTATTAAGAAAAATATTTGGCCAGGATAATATAAAAATACAATAAGTTTTATGACTATAATAGAAAAATAGGTTAATATAAGTAATAAATGTTATTAATCATCTCCTGTGGAGCTGTAATATTAACTCCTACTTATAGAAGTGGGAGACTTTCCTTCTGAAATGTCGTTAAAGGAAAGGGTAATTTTAATAATGGGAGAAATATATTTTCTCCCATATTAATTCGTTAAAAGGTTTACAACGCCTTAATAATAGACTAACTATAAGAAAGTTAACAAATTTTCATATAAAATGTTGAATATTTCAAGAATTTTGTATAATATTAGAGTAAAGAGTATTATTAACTAGTAGCGTTTTTGATTGCAAACATTAATATGTCATAACTATGGTGGGACATAGCTTGTCCCAGTGGTACGTGGATGAAACAACTAATAATTGTTTCATCCAAAGGAGAGCTACAAAGGGGAAACAATTAGTAATTGTTATCTCCTAAATAGAACTACAAGGAGGAATTTTTATGAAGACAATTGCGGTATTAACAAGTGGTGGAGATGCACCAGGAATGAATGCAGCCATCAGGGCAGTAGTTAGAATGGCTATATATAAAGGAATAAGAGTTATGGGTGTACAAAGAGGTTATCATGGACTAATAAACGGTGAAATTCTTGATATGGATAGACATTCTGTTTCTGATATAATTCATAGGGGTGGGACCATTCTTAGAACTGCTAGGTGTGAGGAATTTAAAACTGAAACTGGAAGAAAAAAGGCAGTTAATGTATTGAGAGTATTCGGCATTGATGGATTGGTTGTAATTGGAGGAGATGGTTCTTTCGCAGGAGCACAGCTTTTATCAGAAATGGGTATAGCGACCGTTGGTATACCTGGAACTATTGATAATGATCTTCAATATACTGAATATACATTAGGCTTTGATACAGCACTTAATACGGTACTAGACGCTATTAATAAAATAAGAGATACATCAAGTTCTCATGAGCGAATTAGTGTTGTTGAAGTAATGGGGAGAAACTGTGGAGATATAGCCTTATATTCTGGTATTGGCGGAGGGGCTGAGAGTGTAATTATTCCTGAGAAAGGGTATGAAATAGATGCTTTGTGTAAATCTATATTTGAAGGGAAATTAAGAGGTAAAATGCATAATCTAATAATCCTTGCTGAAGGCGTAGGCGGAGCAACTGATCTTGCTAAGCAAATTGAAGATATAACAGGAATTGAATCAAGAGCTACAGTACTTGGACATATTCAAAGAGGCGGAAGCCCAAGTTCTTTTGATAGAATACTAGCATCTAAAATGGGAGTAGCAGCTGTGGAAGTTCTTATAGCAGGCAGAACTGGAAGAGTTATAGGCATGGTAGGTGGCAAAATCATTGATGAAGATATTAATGAAGCACTAGCAATACCAAGAAAGTTTAATGATAAACTTTATGATATATCTAAAATTCTTTCTTACTAAATCATCTCCTGGATCGCTGTAGCAAGCACCTAATTATATAATAAAAAAATTAATAATAGATTAAATACAAAATAATTAACAATAAGAGGAGTAGTTTATGAAAAAAACTAAAATTATCTGTACAGTAGGACCAGCTAGTGATAATAGCGAAACCATAAAAGGCTTAATAGATGCAGGAATGGATGCTTCAAGGCATAATTTTTCTCACGGAGATCATAGCGAACATAAGATAAGAATGGATTTAGTAAAAGAACTTAGATCCGAACTTAATAAACATATTGCTATAATACTCGATACTAAGGGACCAGAAATAAGGACAGGAAATTTTGAGGCTGGCAAAGTTTCATTAAATGAGGGCGCAAAATTTACTGTTGTTTGTGGTGAGGAAGTTATTGGAGATGAAACTATTTGCTCAGTAACTTATGAAAAATTATATGAAGATGTTAAAGCAGATGATATTATACTTATAGATGACGGTTTAGTGGGGCTTAAGGTAGTAGAAGTAGTAGACAAAAAGATACATTGCATTGTTGCAAACAGTGGCATGATAGGTAATCATAAAGGAGTTAATGTACCTGGTGTTTCAATAAATCTTCCTGCACTTACGCAGAGAGATATTGAGGATTTGAAATTTGGAGCGGAGCAAGGTGTTGATTTTATTGCAGCATCTTTCATAAGAAAAGCATCAGATGTACTTCATATAAGAGGTGTTCTTAATGAAAATGGTGGAGAAAAAATACAGATAATTTCTAAGATTGAAAATAGAGAAGGTGTTAATAATATAGACGATATTATTAAGTTCTCTGATTGTATTATGGTTGCAAGAGGGGATTTAGGAGTTGAAATTCCTACAGAAGAAGTTCCGATAGTACAGAAAATGATTATTCAAAAGTGTAATGCTGCTGGAAAGGCAGTTATAACAGCTACTCAAATGCTTGACTCTATGATGAGAAACCCAAGACCAACAAGAGCTGAGTCTTCAGATGTTGCAAATGCAATATTTGATGGTACAGATGCTATAATGCTTAGTGGTGAAACTGCTAATGGTAAATACCCTATAGAGGCAGTAACTATAATGGCAAAAATCGCACAAACTGCTGAAAATGCTATTAATTATGAAGAAAAGTTACGAAAGAAAAGAAAATATCATATAGCCAATGTACCAAATGCTATTAGTTTAGCTACTTGTAGTACAGCTATGGAACTTAATGCTTCAGCTATTATTACTGCAACTCAAAGTGGTAATACAGCAAGGAAGGTTTCAGCGTATAGGTCAAAATGTCCTGTTATTGCGGTTACTCCATATAAAGTGGTAGCTAGAAGTTTAGCATTAAACTGGGGAGTAATTTCAATATGTGCAGAAAAGGTAGAATCAACTGATGAACTTATCGATAAATCTGTAAATATTGCACTAGAATCAGGATATGTGGAAAAGGGAGATTTAGTAGTTATTGCTGCTGGAATTCCAGCTAATTTTGTAGGTAGTACAAATATGATGAAAGTTCATATTGTTGGTGATGTATTACTTCAAGGTAAGGGGAATATAACTGCATCAGTCTGTGGTACAGCTTGTTATGTGAATAGTGCAAAAGAAGCGATTGATACTATGCGTGATGGAGATATTTTAGTAGTGAAAACATTAGACAAAGAATATATTGATTTATTAGATAGAGTTTCTGGAATTATTGTAGAAGGAGATGTGATAAGTTCAAACGTTGTTATTGAAGGCACAGCAAAAGCAGTTCCAATAATATACAATGCGATAGGAGCAGTAGGAATTATTAAAACAGGTTCATTCATAACAATGGATGCAACTCGTGGTATTGTATATAGTGGTCGTGCTAACATAAAATATTAAAAAGAAGTGTCAATGCATCTTCTGCAAAGCTGTTACAGCTCCACAGGAGATGATTTAATTAAAAATTTTTAATAAATTAAAAAAATAAATAATATATAAATTTATGTATAATTTATATATTTATGGTTATAATTATAATTACAAGCAAATAACATGGTAACTGATTTCTTTTAAAGCACCTATATGGTGCTTTTTTTTTATCTGTAGTATAATAAAAGTAAAAGCTAGGAATTATAATTAAAAGTAGAAGATTAAAAAATAAAAGCAAAAAAATATTATTAAAAATAAATAGTGGGAGGGATTGACATGAGAGGGACGCTAAGTTGTACTGCTACAAATTGCGTTAATAATATGTCAGGAATATGCTCAGCGAGTACTATTGAGATTTTGGGGTCAAATGCCCATAGCCGCGAAGAAACACAGTGTGAAACCTTTGCTGAAAAAGGATTAAAGAATTCATTAAATAATGTACTTAATATGAATGTTATTGGTGAATTTAAACAAGCATTTAATAATGAAACTATAGAGATGAGTCCAAAAATCAGATGCGAGGCTATAAATTGTATGCATAATGCAAAACATAAATGTATTGCACAAAATATCATGGTGTATGGTAAAGGTGCAATATGTTGTGAAAAAACAGAATGTGAAACATTTAAAGAAGAATATAAAATATAAAATGCAAAATGTGAAATAAGTATTTTTTCTAAAATCATGCTAAAAGGCATCTTTAAAGGGATAACTAGTCAATATGCTAGCATTTATGACTTGTTCTTTTTTTCTAGATGCCTTTAGTTTGAGAAAATGCTTATTGCTTGAGAGGAGAAATTATGAAAAGTAAAAGAGCAATTAATAATTATATTATTCCTGTTGAAAAAAACGAGGACTATATAATAAGTATAGATAATATGGGTTACGAGGGTGAAGGGGTAGGGAAGATTGATGGTTTTACCATTTTTGTAGCGGGCGGCGTAGTAGGAGAAAAGGTAAAAATAAAAATTGTTAAAGCTTCTAAAAATTTTGCTTTCGGTAAATTATTAGAAATAATTGAGAAATCGGAAGGTAGAATAGAACCAGTTTGTAACATTTATAAAAACTGTGGAGGCTGTAACTTGCAACATATAGATTATGAAGCACAATTAGATTTTAAAACTAATAGAGTAGTGCAAGTTATAAACAGAATAGGGAAATTAGAAGAAGTAATTGTGCACAAGGCACTTGGAATGGAGTCTCCATATAATTATAGAAATAAGGTCCAATTACCTGTAAGCAATAAAAATGGAGTTGTAAAAATTGGCTTTTATGCAGTTAGAAGTCATGACATAATAAATATGGAAAATTGCCATATACAAGACGCCGTTGCCGATATCGTTGTAAAACTTACAAGGCAGTGGATAAAAGAGTTTAATATAGAATGTTATAATGAAGAAAATTACCAAGGTATCCTTCGCCATATTATGATTAGAAAAGGCATTAAAACAGGAGAAGTAATGGTGGTACTAGTGACGAAGGGTAAAGACCTTCCACATAAAGAAGAATTTATAGAAATAATGAGGAAAAAAATAAAAGGGCTTGTAAGCATAATACAAAATACAAACAGTGAAAAAACAAATGTAATATTAGGATCATTTTGCAAAACTCTATGGGGAAAAGATTCCATAAATGATTGTATTTCAGAATTTAAATTTGAAGTTTCTCCACTATCCTTTTTTCAAGTTAATTCAATCCAAACAGAAGTATTGTACAATAAAGCATTAGAGTATGCTAATTTAAGTGGTGGAGAAGTGGTACTAGATGCATATTGTGGTACAGGCACTATATCATTATTCCTATCTAAGAAGGCTAAAAAAGTGTACGGAGTAGAGATAGTACCAGAAGCTATTGAGAATGCTAAAAAGAACGCAAAAGAAAACAATGTGGAGAATACAGAATTTATAGTAGGAGAGGCAGAAAAGGTTATACCAAAACTCATTAACCAGGGTGTACGTGCTGATGTAGTTGTAGTGGATCCCCCAAGAAAGGGTTGCGATAAAACTCTTTTAGAGGCTATAAGTCACATGGGTCCTAAAACTATAGTTTATGTTTCTTGTGATCCAGGTACTTTGGCTCGTGATTTAGGGATTTTAGATGAGCTTGGATATAAAACTTTAGAAATTCAGCCTGTTGATATGTTTCCTCAAACGGCGCACATTGAGTGTGTTGCGCGTATAGAGAAAAAATAGGATGGTGCCACCCACATGGCAAGTGGCATGTTAGCGATTTTAGGTAAAAATTGAACTTTTTTTATGTTCCCTCAAACTGGAGTTTGGGGGAGTTTTTATTTAGGTGAGGAACATTAGGTTAGTTAGTTAACAAATTCGGTGACAAATTCGGTAAGGAATAAACGAAAGAGAACTAAAGAAATAGGTCTATTTAAGTATACTAAATCTGATAAAACAACAGAACATGTTTCAGAGAAATTAGCTTCTAATTTAGCAGGATTATTGGGCCTGAAATGTGCTAAAATTGAAATAGGCAAATATAAATTAAGAATAGGATCTATGAGCTATCTTATAAATACAAAGACAGAAATACTGATAGAAGGTATTTATTTAATTTTTATTAGAAAAAATAAGATTAATGAATGGTATATTTTCAGGAGAGGAGGAAAGGTATGTCTATTAAGGATGGAAAGGATTATATTTATTTAGTATGGAAAGAAACCGAAACAAGAAGACAATATATTGTAGGCCAACTATCAAAAAACGGACAATTTGAAATGTACATTATCAGGGGACGGTGAGCTTATGCTTACCGTCCTCTCTTCTTTTGCGCAGGAAGAAAGTAAAAACATTAGTGATAATGTGAAATGGAGGTACAAGAAGAAGTTTGAAAGCGAATATATGAGGAATGCTTGGAGAAGTGAGTATTGTGGTTTAGAAAATTTAACTTATGATGATGGTGAAAGATTCCCTTACTTTTCGAAAGCAGTACTAGAATCCATAAAATACATGGGGGGTTTTACGCCAGATATAATTCATTGTAATGATTGGCAGTGTGGAATTGTTTTTGCAGATGTTATAACTACAGTAAGTTACACCTATGCTCGTGAAATGTGAAATCCAAACTCCATTTTATGGGAAAGGTTTGGAGGGATTAATATTCTAAAAAGCTGAAAAATTATATGGTGTCGTGAATGGCATAGACTATGAATTTCACAATCTTAAAGAGAATGAAAATATATGCTGCTTTAAACATAAATCTTCTAACATTTCATTTTTAATGTCCCCATTCTTATATGACTAAGTGATACAATAAAACTAATTAAATGTATATGAGGGGGGAGTCTATGTTTTATCTTGACAAGGCTAAAAGGCAATTCGATAAATATATTATAGAATACCATAGAGCTATAGCCAAAGGGGAAGATGTAAAATTTGTTATAAATAGGAAAGTTATAGATTACCTTAAAGAGTTTGATTTATTTTATCAAATAAACATAAAATTCATTATGGGTGAGGGTACTATAGTAAATGAAAATGATTTAAAGAATGAAGAATATTTTTCTATACTTAAAAACAAAAATACTATTAACCATGTCAAAATTGGATTGAAAATAAAAAGTGAACGAGAAAAGTTTGGTATGACTAGAGAAGATCTTTCGGCAATTTTGGAGATTTCCAGCTGTTTTCTAGGACAGGTTGAAAGAGGTGAGAGGAGAATGAGTGTTAAGGGCTATATAAATATTTGTGAGTGTTTACATATTTCCATGGATTCTTTGTTTTCTAAGCAAGTAACTATCAATACAAGTAATAATACTAATGACATTTATTCCTTATTGAATAAATGTTCAGCAAAGGAAATTATTGTGATTGAATCAATTATAAAGTTGACGTTACCCTACCTTGTAAGATAAGAAAACTGTGGCTTTTATGATAGAAATCTAAATTTGTAATGATTTTGTATTTAAGATTATTTAAAGTAGCATACAATACGTTAGCTTAAATTAAATCGAATTTTTTAGAAGGATTTTCAAAATTTTGCAAGAATAGTTGCTATTATATATGCAAATAAGCGGCATATGTTTATTTATCTTTTCAAAAAGAGATATACCAGTATAAAGAATGTGATGTAACTCTAAACACACGTGGAGTGCGTTTCATGTTCCCTCAGACGAGAGTTTGGGGGAATTTTTATTTAGGGGACTTAAGGAGCTTGGTATAAAGTTATATGCAGAGTTTGACGAAAGTTGCGAATGAATTATAGTGCTAAAATCGCTATAAATAAAGGGGTTTATGTATATTAGTAGAAGTATAGTATAAATAGAATAGAGATTAGATAGAGTGATGCAATGATTAATAATATTATTAAAGCCATTATTTAAATAATTAAACAAAAGGAGATATGCATTATGGGAAATATAATGCCGAGTATAAGTTTGTGTTATAAAAATGATAATGCTGATAAAAATGAATATATTGGGAAATATGATTTAGAAAAAAAGTTGAATGAAAGAATTACACAACTTGAAGAGGAGTTGCAGCATACAAAGGAATGCCTCCAAATATCAAATGAGGAACATCTTGTTTATAATGAAGAACTGCAAAGTATAAACGAAGAATTTAAATCAGCAAATGATGAATTATTAAGAATCAATACAAAATATAAATATAAAAATCAAGAATTGGATGATTTATATAATGATATGACAAACTATTTAAACAGTGCAGATATTGGAACTATTTTTCTTGATGAAAATCTTTGTATAAGAAAGTTTACACCTAGCATTACTAAAGAGATAAACCTTAGGGTGCAGGATATTGGGCGTCCAATGCAAGACATATCCACTAATCTAATTAATGATGATTTAAACATTGGTGCAAGTGAGATTATAAAGAGTCATGAGCTCTATGAGAAGGAAATTCAAAGTAAGAATGGAAGTTGGTATTTATTGAAATGCGCACCATACTGTACATTTGATAATTTAATTAAAGGAGTCGTTTTATCTCTTGTGGATATAACAAATAAAAAATTATTAGATGAAAAAATTTTATCGGAAACTTTAATGACGGAGTTTTTTAGTAACCTTTCTCATGAGCTTAGAACGCCCCTAAATGTAATTTTAAGCGCTTTGCAGCTTTTGGATACATATTCAAGTAGTGGTGAGGTTAATGATAAAGAAAGAAAATTTAAAAAGTATAGTAACATAATGAAACAGAATTGTTATAGACAATTAAGACTCGTTGATAATATGATTGATATTACAAAAGTTGATGCAGGTTATTTTGAGTTAACGGTGAAAAACCATAATATCGTCAATATTGTTGAGAGTGTTACTCTGTCAGTAGCCGAATATATAAAATCTAAATCAATTGAGTTAATTTTTGATACTGATATAGAGGATTGCATAATATCATGCGACCCAGAAAAGATTGAAAGAGTGATATTAAATCTACTTGCTAATTCAATAAAGTTTACAAAACCAGGTGGAAATATAACAGTAAATATGTATGATAAAGGAGAAAATATTATAATATCAATAAAAGATACAGGCATAGGTATTCCAAATGATAAGTTAGATATTATATTTGATCGATTTAGGCAAGTAGATAGATCACTAACGCGTAATCAGGAGGGCTGCGGTATTGGATTATCCATAGTAAAATCCCTTGTGGAGCTACATAAAGGCACAGTTTCTGTATCCAGTGAATACGGTAAAGGTTCAGAATTTATAATTGTGTTTCCAGTAATAGTACACCCTAAAGAGAACGACATATGTGGAGTATTCGAAGCTGAATCACTAGAAAGAATTGAGAGAATACATATTGAGTTTTCGGATATCTATTCTTTAAATTAGATTTGTGAAAAAATAAGATAGAAATTTAAGAACTATACACTCCATTTACAAATAATTTGTTATAATAAGAAGATAAAATGATGTATTTATCAATTTGGAATGGAGGGTTATGATGAGAGAGAATAAGAACCTTGATATAAACATAAATACTAAAAATTCTGGGGGTATTGATCCAGAAGAGGATACCGAAATAACAAACTTTTCAATCGTTGGCATAGGAGCCTCGGCGGGAGGACTAGATGCTATGTTGACTTTCCTTAGTAATGTGCCTGAAAATAGTGGTTTGGCTTTTGTTATCGTTCAACATATGGAGAGTGATAGTAAGAATATTTTGGTGGATTTACTTCAGAGTAATACTAGTATGAAAGTTGTACAAGCCTATGAGAAGCTATCTGTTAAGCCAAATTTCGTATATGTAATTCCACCAGATAAGAATATGTCTGTTAGGAACAATGTGATACATGTTTTTGATTTTACTAAGCCCCACAATCATCGTTTGCCCATAGATTTCTTTTTTAAATCATTGGCGAATGATAAGCAGGAGAGGGGTATTGGTGTCATACTCTCAGGTATGGGCAGAGACGGTACAGCGGGACTGGGAGAAATTAGGGAAAAAGGAGGAGGTTCTTTTATACAGGAACCATCTTCTGCCAAATTTGATGAGATGCCTAATAGTGCTATTAGGGCAGGATTAGCAGACGATATATCGACGCCTGAGATAATGCCTTCAAAGATTATTTCCTATCTTAAGAACAAGCAGTGCATTGGTAAAGATGATCGGGACAGTACAGATAAACTCATGGGCTATATCAATAATATTATAGTCCTGCTGCGTTCACATACAGGTCATGATTTTTCTTCATATAAAAAAAACACTATACAACGTAGGATTGAACGGTGTATGGGTATCCATCAAATTGATGATATAGCCACCTACGTTAGCTTTTTGAAGGAGAATCCTAATAAATTGAAATTGTTATTTAGTGAATTTTTAATTGGGGTTACCAATTTCTTTCGAGAATCAGTGGAGTGGGAATTGCTAAAAGAAAAGGTTATTCCGGAACTTTTATCTAAACGCTCACCAACTGATACGGTAAGGGTTTGGATAGCTGGATGTTCTACTGGAGAAGAGGCTTACTCATTAGCGATTGTCTTTAGAGAAGTGGTGGACCAATTAGAGCCTTTTAAAGACTTTTCTATTCAGATTTTTGCTACTGATCTTGACAATGGGGCTATTGATAAAGCTCGGGAGGGGATTTTCCCTGCTAGTATCACAAAAGATATGTCGGCCGAGCGCCTGAAAAAGTATTTCGTTAAGGTGGATCGGGGATATCAGGTTACTAGAAACATTCGGGATATGGTAATTTTTGCTCAGCAGAACATGATTAAAGATCCTCCATTTACAAAGATCGATATAATGATTTGTAGGAACCTGCTTATTTACCTAACACCAGAAATCCAGAAAAAGCTTATTCCTCTTTTTCATTACAGTCTTAATAGTGGTGGATTTCTGTTTTTAGGAAGTGCGGAATCAGTGGGTAACTTTACTGAGCTTTTTAAACCACTTGATTTAAAATCGCGAATATATAAGAGGCTTAGGCCATTAATTCAGTCGGAGCCTATAGAATTTCCCAACTCCTTTGCACCGTATCAACCTGAGGTAAACAAGCCGTCGGATGATGTTCGGAATATGCAGTCGATGGCGGATAAACTGATTTTGCAAAATTATTCACCGGCAACAGTGCTTGTAAATGCTAAGGGTGATATCCTCTACATTACTGGTCGAACAGGTAAGTACCTGGAACCGGCTGCCGGCAAGGCTAATTGGAACATTTTTGCAATGGCACGTGAGGGGATAAACTATAAACTGAGTGACACCTTCTACAGGGCGGTTCGTCAAAAAGAGGCAGTTACTTCAAGGAATGCTGTTGTGCTAAACGAATCTGGAACGCTGATGGTTGATATCTCAGTCAATCCGCTCAAAGAGCCGGAGGAACTACGTGGGATGGTAATGGTTATTTTTACAGACGTGACCATCCCGATTGTATGCGAGACAATAAAAACAACGAAGCAAATCCCTGCCAGTAATAAGCGTGAGGAAGAACTAGAGAAGGAACTACTACAAACTCGCCAAATGTGGCAAGTTACAAGTGCAGAGATGCAGATATCCCAAGAAGAATTTAAATCCAGCAATGAGGAATTGCAGTCACGAAATGAAGAGCTCCAGTCGACAAACGAAGAATTAACTACAACTAAGGAAGAAGTACAGTCCTCAAATGAAGAGATAAAGACTATTAATTACGAATTACAGGCGAAGCTTGACGATTTGTCACTAGTTACAAGCGATATGAAGAATCTAATGAACAGCACGAAGATTGCTACTTTATTTTTGGATAAGACGTTACTCGTTAAGCGATTCACAAGCCAGATGACTGTAGTTTCTAGGTTGATTCCGAGTGATGTGGGTAGGCCAATCACTGATATCGCATCAAATCTTATTTATCCTGAACTGGAAGAGGATGCTCGGGAGGTGCAACGTACGCTAATTAATATTGAAAAGCAGATCATGTCTCGCGATGGGAATTGGTTTAACGCATGCGTCCTGCCATACCACACGTTAGAGGGCAAAATCGATGGTGTGGTCATGACTTTTGTAAATATCACTAAATCCAAAGAGCTAGAGGCTGAGCTTAGCAAAACAAAATTGGCTTTGGAGAAGCGTATTGTAGATCAAGAGGGCGAGCTATTATTGGTAAATGAAAAATTACTTGAGGAAGTAGATCGAGGTCCTAGAGAAGTAGCTGCAACCATAGATTAGGAGTAATAAATTATAAATATTTCATCCCTCAAGGTATATGTAAAAGGTATTATACAAATACTATTAAAAATATTTACAATTGAGGGGTGAAGGTATTGGATATAATTTCACTAATAAAGAAAGTTAAGAAGAGAGACGAAGTTATAGATATCCAGGAGGCATATAATATATATAGTCTTCTAAGAGCAAGATATGTTAGTACTCAAACAGTTCAATTATTTAAGAACTTTGTTCATGACGTAGGTTGGGAAGTAGTCCTAAATGGATTTCAGAAAAATTTCGAAAATCAAATAAATAATTTAGAAAAATTAGGCGAAAAATTTCGTATCATAATGCCAAACAGACCCCCGGTGGACCTCAAGTTTGCAACCCGTCTTAATGATATAACAGATGATTATATTTATAAAAAGATTTACCATGACCTTGTAGCGCAACTGATGTCTCTTAGCCATGCAGTTCGTTCAACCAGTACGAATGATAATTTAAGAAGTATTATCATACAAGATTTAAAAACTCATTTTCAAGATTTTGATACTCTTTATAAGTTTGGTAAATTAAAGGGCTGGGAGGAGACGTATCCTACATATAAGACTGCTATTGTTCAAGCAAAGGAAGACCTTTCCACATCAGAAGCATTTCATATTTGGGATCATATTGTTATGAGATATGAACAAATTGAACTTATAGGTATATTCGCAAGTTTTGCTCATGATACTGAGTTTAAGGTAATACTTCAACACGGGTTATATATTTATAACAAGCAGGTTAAAAAGCTAGAGGAGTTAGCACTAAAGCTTAATATACCGCTACCTAATAGATCGGCACTGCCAGTAACAACGCCTATAGATCCTGAGATGATCACGGATAAGTTTATGTACAGAATTATTTTAAGCTGGCAATTATCGTCCTTAGATGCTCATCTTAGAGCAATCATTGAAACTATTAGGAACGAGCCATTGCGTAAGTTATGGACCGAAATCCTTGATTCAGAGCTCGAGTATTACGATAAATTTCTGAAGTATGGAAAAATGAAAGGTTGGACAAGAGTAGTTCCAATTTATGGAGAACCAGTAACATAAATTGGAGAGCGGTGCCACCCACATGGCAAGTGGCATGTTAGTAATTTTAGGTGAAAATTGAAGTGTGTTTTATGTTCCCCCAGACTGGAGTTTGGGGGAAATTTTAATATAGGGAGGGAACACTCAGATATATATTTTTAAATATGATGAGTAAATTTAATATCGGGTTAAATAATTGGTCTAGGAGCATGAATAAGTGCTATAGTCAAGGTTCGTTGGTAATTTGTGGATTAGTTTGCTATAATATAAGTATATAATTAGATTGTTTTGCGTAAAAAGGGAGTGGTTAAATGCAGAAGGTCAAAGAAATTAAAGTTGGTATAGGTTTTGCCACTGGGAGAAAAAGCTTTCAAAAGGTGCTGAGAACTAATATAAGTAATTGGAAGGAATCTGGTTTAGTGGCAAATAAGAGGATAAGTTTAAATCTTTTTGTCGCATACGATCTCCATTATAATAAGACTCAAATAACAGACTACACTAATGTGCATCCAGATCTAGTCAAGCAAATTGATAGTAGTAATTTTATTGGAAGTGTCTCTATAAAAGAAGAAATTGAGTATTTAACTCGGGAAAATGTTATTAGTTTTGAAGACACTCAAAAGATTTTTGGCAAGGGGTATGCAGCCAAGCGTAATGCCGTTTTATATAATGCTATAAAAAAGAATATGGATTACTTGGTTTTTTTAGACGATGATGAGTACCCGATGGCGGTGACCAATACACTTGATACTGCAATTTGGGGAGGTCAGTTTGTTTTAGCCGAACATCTTAAAAATATAACAGACGCTGACATTACTCACGGACATCATTGTGGATATATATCACCAATTCCTTATATGGAATTTAATGACACTATGACAGAAGGGGATTTCCGATCTTTTATTGAGGCTATCAGTAATGATATCATTAAGTGGGATACCTTAAAAGCCGTTATGAAAAACGGAGGTATTACATATGCAGATACAAAAATATTGACTAGCCATGATGCTATAGAGGTTGAGGAAGTTAACCATTCAAAATTCATATCAGGAGCTAATCTTTGTATTAATCTTACCAAACCTGAGCGTATTTTCCCATTTTACAATCCGCCGGGAGCTAGGGGTGAGGATACATTTTTGAGTACTTGTCTTAGCCAGCGAAAAGTTTTGCGTGTGCCGTGCTATACTTTTCATGATGGGTTTTCTACATATAATCACCTTTTAGAGGGTGTTCTTCCAATAAGACTTAAATTTATTAAAGCTGATACTGAAAAAGTTACCACCCGATTTTATAATGCATGTATAGGCTGGATTAGGTACAAGCCATTACTGCTATATATAACACATCCTGATAATTATGAGGAGAAAATTAAAGAAATGAGGCAACAACTTAGCGTTACACTGCCTAAAATAAGCGAGTATTTTGGAAAACCTGAATTTATGAATGTTTTAAACGAACTCGAGAAATACCATAGAAATGTAAAAAAACATTATGGCGAATTCCTTGAAACACAACGTATTTGGGCAAAAATTATGGAACATTTTGCAAAGTGTGAATAAAACATAAAAAAATAATATTATAAAGGCTCCTAAGCTAAATTTTAACAAGCTTAGGAGTCTTTTATTAAAAGTCGAAATAAAGGGTTAATACTACTATTAACAGACTTTTTGTAGAATTAAGGATTGATTAAATGTTTAAGATAATATATAATGAAAATTATGAAACAATACAAGGGGGGGTAATATGGAAGAATTTGGTAGAACAGTCGCCCAGATTGATGGATGGATATGGGGCATACCGCTTATTGCTTTATTATTTGGTACTCATCTATTTCTAACATTTAGGTTGAAATTTATTCAACGATATATATTTAAAGCTATAAAAGTGTCATTAACAAAGGATGATTATGGTGATGGGGATGTAAGTCAATTTAGTGCTTTAACAACGGCACTTGCAGCAACCATCGGAACTGGTAATATAGTTGGTGTTGCAACAGCGATTGGTCTTGGTGGACCAGGAGCAGTCTTTTGGGTTTGGCTAACAGGTCTTTTGGGAATAGCTACAAAGTATTCTGAAGCATTACTGTCTGTTAAATATCGTGTCCTAACTAAAGATGGTGAAATGGCGGGCGGGCCCATGTATGTCCTAGAACATGGGCTTAAGTCAAAATGGGGTGGAATGCTATTTGCTTTATTTACAAGTATTGCAGCTTTTGGTACCGGATGTATGGTACAAGCTAATTCAGTTTCATCATTGGTATATGAGACGTTTAAAATACCAACTTGGCTTACAGGAATTGTAATAGCTATTCTTGTAGCAGTTGTAATATTGGGCGGAATACAGAAGATAGCGAAGGTTTGCAATGTTCTAGTTCCATTTATGGCTTTATTCTATGTTATTGGATTAATAATACTTATGATAATAGGATATAAAACCATTGGAAGTACAATAGTATTAATATTTAAGGATGCATTCTCACCTCAGGCTGCAGCTGGTGGATTTGCAGGAGCAGGAGTTATGATGGCTATGAGATATGGTGTCTCAAGGGGACTTTTCTCAAATGAATCAGGTCTTGGTAGTGCACCAATAGTTGCGGCCGCGGCGCAAACTAGGAACCCAGTTAAGCAAGCGTTGGTTTCTTCAACAGCGACTTTTTGGGATACAGTAGTTGTGTGTGCTATGACAGGCATAGTTGTTGTAAATTCAGGATACTGGCAACAGGGTATGCAGGGAGCGGCACTTACTAAAGCAGCATTTTCTGCAATACCTGTTGTTGGACCTATTATTTTAACAATAGGCCTTTTAACATTCGTATTTTCAACTATACTTGGTTGGTCATACTATGGGGAAAAGGCAGTTGAATACTTGCTTGGTAAAAAAGCAATCTTTCCATATAAAATATTTTGGGTTATATTTGTTTATGTTGGTTCAGTGTTCTCACTTGATTTAGTTTGGAATTTAGCAGATATATTTAATGGGTTAATGGCTCTTCCAAATCTAATTGCATTAATATTACTTAGTCCTGTTATTGTTCGTGAAACTAAGAAATATTTATGGGATGATAATCTAGAGGCAATAGATAATGAGTTAATAAAGATAATTAATGAAAATGGAAAAGTTATTGATAAACAAGAAAAAAATGTTTAAATTTAATTAAAATATATGTTTGTATAAAATCCCCTGGCATGTTAAAATATGTTAGGGGATTTTATAAGTATTTTTCATTATATATTTAAATTTATTAATTGTTAACATATATTAATCTTTTATACTGATATATTATAAATATTGTGATAAAATATTAATGTGTTTGATTTGAGAGGGGATAATCATGAATTTAATGAAAAAGATATTTCAAGATTGGATATTACCTATAATTGCAGCTATTATAATAGCATTTATTATAAACAAGGTCATTTTCTTTAATGTTACTGTTCCAAGTGGATCCATGCTACCAACTATTAATCTAAATGATAAAATTTTAGTAACAAGAGTTCATAATAAAAGTAATCTTAAACATGGAGATATAATAGTTTTCCATTCAGATGAATTAGGAGAAGATCTTATAAAGAGGCTTATTGGGCTACCTAATGATGAAGTAGAAATTAAAGAAGATGGATCTGTCTATATAAACAAGAAGAAAATAGATGAGAGTTATGTTTTATATCCGGGTGGTAAAACAGGAAAATTTAAGATACCAGAAGGTAGTTATTTTTTTATGGGAGATAATAGAATTAACTCGCTAGATGCAAGATATTGGAAAAAACCTTTTATACCTGCGAAAGATATAATGGGCAAAGCAAGAATTAGAATTAGTCCTTTTAGCAGTTTTGGAAAATTAAAATAACAAAATGGCAGAATACAAATGAAGGTTTGTACATCTGCCATTTTTATTTTTTTGAAAATTCAGTACTATTCCTTCTTAATATATAGTTAATTAATTAGCTTAAAAGATCTATTTTAAATTAATTTTTTCTAGAAAAAACATATGTAAACCGTTTATACTGCCTAGTTATGTATTTGGAAAAAAATTATTAGTATTTTTTTGGAGCTTATGAAACAATATATAACTATAATAACAAAAAATAAAAAAGAATAAGAAAATTAGAATACCTTCAAAAACTGCAGTAAAGTGTCAAAATATTCATGAATTATAGTTTTTAGTTATGGAAAATAGAGTATTTTGTAGGTATTTGAGTTAAAAATAAATAAAATATGAAAATTCCGTAAAAACTAAGGACATTTCATGTTTAATTATTTTAAAAACATATGGTATTATAAATATTAATTAATAAATAATTAATATTTATAATTAATAAGGAGGATATATCATGACGAAACCAAAAAAACTTTCTTCTAATGCTTATGGTGGAGTAAAAGGTGAAGATTATGTGCCTTATGTACCACTAAGTCAAGCCATGCCAGAATTAACTGTTGTTTCTATATTATTAGGTATTGTAGTGGCAGTTATATTTGGTGCGGCTAATACTTACCTTGGATTAAAGGTTGGGATGACAATTGCGGCGGGTATTCCAGCTGCAATTATTGCAACAGGTCTTTTAAAGGGTATTTTCAAGAGAAACAATATTCTCGAAACTAATATGATTGCTTCTATGGCTTCAATGGGGGAATCACTAGCTGGCGGACTTATATTTATTGTTCCAGCAGTAATATTACTTGGGAGTAAATTATCATTATTATCAATTGTTATTATTTCATTATTAGGTGGGTTATTAGGTATATTTTTTGTAACTCCATTAAGAAAATATCTTGTGGTTGAAGAACATGGTAATTTAGTATACCCAGAAGGTATGGCGGCGTCAGAAGTTCTGGTTAGCTCAAGTGCAGGTGGAACAGGACTTAAAACAATGCTTACTGGTCTTTCAGCAGGCGGAGCTTATAAAATGCTATCTGGAGGGTTTATGTTCTGGATGGAAGAGCCATCATGGACAATCAAATCATTTCAAAGTACTTTCTTTGGAGCAGATGTAATGGCATCACTTCTTGGTGTTGGTTTCATAGTAGGGATTGAAATTTCTATGTACATGTTTGCAGGTGGTTTAGTTGCATGGTTTGCTCTAATACCATTATTAAAGTATGTTGGTGCTGGACTTACAATGCCACTTTTCCCATCGACGATTTTGATTTCACAAATGGATGCTGCAACAATTTGGAGTAAATATATAAGATACGTTGGTGCGGGTGCAGTTGCAGCAGGTGGGTTTATAAGTATAATTAAGGCTATGCCAACTATACTTAAATCATTTAAATCAGCGTTAGGTGGAGTTAATTTAAATAAAGCTGGACTTAAAAGAACTGAGATTGATACCCCAATGTCATGGGCTATAGGAGCAGTGGTATTTGTGTTCTTTATGACTTGGTTTTATCCAATAGTTCCAGGAGTTAATGTTGGAGTAATTGGAGCTTTAATGGCAGTTATATTCTCATTCTTTTTTGCAGTAGTTTCTGCAAGGCTTGTTGGACTTATTGGAACATCTAATAACCCAATATCAGGAATGACAATAGCTACATTATTATTTGTAACATCAGTATTAAAAGCAACAGGTCATACAGGAAATACAGGAATGATAGTCGCTATAACTGTTGGCGCGGTTGTTTGTGTTGCTACAGCAATTGCTGGTGGAGCAGCTCAAAGTTTAAAAACTACATTTATTGTTGGAGGTACTCCTAAGAGAGTAGAACTTGCCATGTTACTTGCAACTGTTGCATCAGCAGCTGTAGTTGGCGGAGTTATTATGATGTTAGATTCTGCATATGGATTAGGATCTAAAGCAATCCCAGCACCACAGGCTACAATTATGTCTATGGTTGTAAAGGGTATTATGACATCTCAACTTCCATGGGCGCTAGTTCTTGTTGGTGCTACATTTGGAATTATGTGTGAATTAATGAGTATTCCTGTTCTGCCATTTGCACTTGGTTTATATCTACCAATTTATTTAAGTAGTGGAGTTCTAATTGGCGGTATTCTAAGAGCTATGGTTAACATGAAATTTAAAAAAGATAAAAGTGAATTAGGCAATGAACAATTGAAAATTCAGACTGAAAAAGGAGTTCTTCTTGCATCAGGTCTTGTTGCAGGAGATGCGCTTGTAGGTATAATTATAGCCGTATTTGCTATAGTTAATGTGAAAATTGGTTTTGGAGCGAAGATACTACCATCAATTACAGGTAGCCCTTGGACGGCAGCAATAATTATGTTCTTATTTGCAACGTGGGTATACAGATATATTACAAAAGTAGATAAAAGAGAAGTTTAATGTTATAATTAAATATGGTATATATTATTTAATTATAAAAATAATTAGTTAAGAGCCATTATGGCTCTTAACTATTTTGTAGGTGAAATTTATGTTTAATAAAAAAAACAAAGATAAATCACAAGAAAACTTTTTGCTATATAAACCATTAAGAAAAATTGAAGAATGGGAAGTAAATAATGAAGTAGTAAAATTGTTTTTTCATCATAATAAGCCAGTAGAAAGATTCATGAGGTGGCTTATAAAAAAATCAAAAGTTAGTGACATAAAACTGGATGATAGGGGTTCTATGGTTTGGCAGCTTTGTGATGGAACTAAAACAGTTTATGATATAGCTTTATCTATGGTTAAAAGATTTGATGATACTGAGAAGAATTCTATCGATAGATTAATTATGTTTCTAAGATATTTGTCTAGGCGTGGATGGATAACTTTTGAAAAATAATAATATACCATATTTAGGGGACATTCAAGTAAATAACAAGTTATTTACTTTCATGCCCCTAACTAACTTATTATTGGAGGAAAAAGAATATGGAATTAAATAGATTAATTGATGTTATGAAAGAAGATATTATTAAGTCTACTCAAGAAATTATAAGAATTAAGAGTGTAGAGAGTGAAGCAAAACCCGAAATGCCTTTTGGTGAAGGCGTGGCTAAATCACTAGAATATGCTTTAAACGTTGCAAAGAAACTAGGACTTCATACGGTTAACTTAGATGGATATGTTGGATATGCAGAGTATGGACAAGGGAAAGATTATGTTTTAGCATTAGGTCACTTAGATGTAGTTCCAGAAGGAGATGGATGGATTTATCCACCATATGGCGGTGAAATTCATGATGGGAAAATGTACGGACGTGGAACTACAGATGATAAAGGACCAATAATGGCAACACTTTATGGATTAAAAGCAATTAAAGATTCATCGCTTCCACTGTCTAAAAGAATTAGAGTTTTATTTGGAACAAATGAAGAAACAGGAAGTAAGGAACTGGGACATTACTTAGAAAAAGAAAAACCACCAGTTGCTGGATTTACACCAGATGCAGAATATCCAATAATTAATGGGGAAAAGGGTATAACTATTTTCAACTTGGTAAAAGATTTTAATGGAGAGAATCGTTTTGAAAACTATGTAAAATATATAAGAGGTGGTCAGGCAGCGAACATGGTACCTGATTATTGTGAAGCTGGGATTATATCTACTCACGCACAAAGTATTATTAAATCATTAGGCATTTTTATAAAAAATAAAGGTTATAAACTTTCAGCAGTAGTTAATAAAAATTTGATAATAATTAAATCTATAGGTGAATCAGCTCACGGAAGTTTACCACAGCTTGGATGCAATGCTATAATGCAATTATTTGATTTCCTTAGAACTATTGATTTTGGAACAACCGATGTATCAGAATTTGTAAAATTTATAAATGAAAATATAGGTTTGGAAATACATGGAGAGTCTTTTGGCGTTACTCTTGAAGATGAAATTTCCGGAAAATTATCTTTTCTTGTTGGAACTATAAATATGGATAAAAAGTCTGCTACGGTAACATTAAATTTAAGGTATCCTGTAACAAATAAATTGGAAGATATGATGAACCCATTTAATAATAAATTAAAGGGAACTGGGATAAGAGTAGAGAAATTTCAGCATCAAGAACCATTATACTTTTCACCAGATAGTCCAATTATTAAATCACTTCAAAAGGTTTATACTGAGCAAACTGGCGAAGAAGCTAAATTGCTATCAATAGGCGGGGGTACGTATGCGAAAGAAATGCCAAACATTGTAGCTTTTGGGCCGATGTTTCCAGGAGAACCAGATACTATTCATAAACAAAACGAATATATTACAATAGATAATTTAATTAAGAATGCTAAGATATATGCTCACGCATTATATGAACTTGCAAAATAAAAAGTAAATAAATACTAATGCCTATATCTTGTAAAACAAGATATAGGCATTAGTATTTATTTAAGTTAATTTGTGAAAATTATATAAAGTAATAGAATTAAACTGGATATAGAGGTATAATGAAATTTTATAATATTAAGATTGTAAATCAAATTCTATAAATAGATTGGATACTATAAAGTCAAATATTTTTAACGGGGGATAATTATGAAAATACAAGATATTAAAATGGGAAAGATTAGTACTCCTTTGAAACATGAATATAAAGTTGGAAAAAGAATCCTTACATACTCCGATGAAATTGTTATAAAAATGACTACAGATACAGGCGAAATAGGATATGGTAGTGCAGCGCCAACACCTTTTATAACTGGGGAAACAGTTAATTCAATTATTGGAGCAATAAATTATATTAAACCTGAAATTATAGGCTTGGATATCGATAATCTTGAAGAAATTATGAAAGTCATTCATGATTCTATTCACGGAAATAATAGTGCGAAAGCTGCAATAGATATTGCTGTTTATGATTTGCTTTGTAAAAAATATGGAATTCCACTTTATAAGTTTTTGGGTGGGTATAAAAATTCATTAACAACAAATATTACAATATCAAACGATACAGTGGAACAAATGGTAGGGAAATCATTAGAAGCTATAATGAATGGTTACACTTGTTTAAAAGTAAAAGTTGGAAATCATGTAGATCTTGATATAGAAAGAGTGAAGGCAGTTAGAAAAGCAGTAAGGCGGGGAATAAAGATAAGGGTTGATGCTAACCAAGCTTGGAGACCAAAGGAAGCTGTACGTATCATTAGAAAATTTGAAGATATGGGTCTCGATATTGAGTTTGTTGAACAACCAGTTAATTCCTGGGATATAGATGGATTAAAATATGTCACAGACAATGTTGATACAAAAATTCTTGCAGATGAAGCAGTTTTTGGACCATCTGATGCTTTTAAGATAATTGAGAAAAGGGCTGCTGACCTTATAAGCATAAAGCTTATGAAATGTGGAGGCATCAACAATGCAATAAAGATATATAATATGGCGGAAAATATGGGTATAAAGTGCATGATGGGATGTATGCTAGAAAGTAGAATAGGCATAACAGCTGCAGCTAGTTTTGCAGCATCAAAGTCAAATTTAGTTAAAGCAGATTTAGATACTATGATGTTTTTCGAGAATACTTCAATAATTGGTGGGGCATGTGTATTGGGTAATAGTATAACTATTAATGATTCGCCGGGTCTTGGTATTTCAGATATCATCGGATGGAATGAAATAATATAATAGTTGAAATGGGGTGTAAATTTTGAATAATAATGAACATGATACGGATGCTAATTTGGTAGAAGTTGAATTAAAAAAGCAGCTGGAGTTTAATATAGAAGAAGAAAAACTAAAGGATGCTTGTGAAATTATTAGTGAAGAAATCATAAAGTATATTCAAAAAAGAAAAGATATTACAAAGTATATTTTAGAATATAGGAAAAAGGTAATTGAAGACTATAGAGATGATGAGGATATGGTAATCGAATATTTTGATCATGAGATATATGTGAAGGAAGAAGCTTTCAAAACAATAGATAGAAGACTCAAGGAGTTAACTGCGCTTAAGAGCAATCCTTATTTCGGAAGAATAGATTTTTCGGAAGAAGATTATGGCATTAATAAAATGTACGTAGGAAGATTTGGGGTTACTCAAGATAATACTTATGAACCATTAATAGTGGATTGGAGAGCACCAGTTGCGTCTTTATTTTATACTGGAGCTTTAGGGGAAGCTTTTTATGATGCTCCGAAGGAAAAAATATTGGTGAATGTTCTAGCTAAGAGGCAGTACATTATAAAAAAACAAAAGCTTAAAGGCATGTTTGATTCAGCGCTAGATATAAAAGATGAGATACTTCAGATGGTGCTCAGTAGTAATGCAGGAGAAAAGCTTAAAGATATAATAATGACTATACAAAAAGAGCAGGATGATCTAATAAGACAACCAAGGAACAAAACTATTGTAGTTGACGGTGTTGCAGGTAGTGGGAAAACTACTATTGCACTGCACCGGGTAGCATATCTGCTTTATAACTATAGAAAAATACTCCAAGATAAGGTTTTAATATTAGGACCTAATAATGTATTTATAGAATATATATCTACAGTGCTCCCAAGCCTTGGTGAATCGGGTGTTAAGCAGACAACTTTTAGAGACTTTGCTTTTGATATTTTAGAACTCGAGGAAGTAATGAGTCTAAAAGAATACATGGAAAAAGTACTTAGTGGAGAAAAAGAATTTACAAAAGACATTATGTATAAAAATTCTGTAGAGTATAAAAACTTCCTTGATGAATCTGTAGAAAAATTAGATAATGAATATTTTCAAGTAGAAGACCTATACTTTATGAATGAGTTAGTTTTATCTAAAAAAGAAATAAGTGAAATGTTTAATATTCATTACAAAACTATGCCTTTATTTAGAAGAAGTAAGAAAATTAAAAGAATTGTTTATTCTAAAATTAGTAGCGCTCGCGATGAAAAAGTTAGACTTATACAAAAGGAATATGAAAAATCTGTATCATCGTTACCTAAAGAAGAACAGGATCTTAAAGTAAATGATTTGGATTTTAATAGAAGACTTAAAATTAGAGAAGTTATTAAAGGGGTATTAGATCTAAAGAGAAAACTTACCTGGCTTGAGAATGGAAACTGTGTTGAGTTATATAATAAAATTAATGGATACAAAAAATTAACTGAAAATGATTTAGGTGGAATATTATATTTTAAAATTAAGCTAGAGGGAATAAAGATGTCAGAGGAAATAAAACATGTGGTAATAGATGAAGCTCAGGATTATAATCAGCTTCAGTTTTTGGTAATAAAAGAATTAACAAAGTGCACTTCTTTAACTATAGTTGGAGATAGTAATCAAAGATTAATACCATTTGACGGTATTTTACCTATGCATGATATAAAAAATATACTTACTAGCTGTAATGTTCAGGAGTTTAAGCTAAATACAAGCTACAGATCTACAAAGGAAATTATGGAGTATGCTAATAAATATTTGAATGCAGAGCCTATTGTTCCAATAGTGAGAAATGGTGAAATGGTAACAGAGAAATTAGTTAATGATAAGGATGAGCTTAAGAAATTTATACTTCTAAAAATTGAAGATTTCAAAAGTAAAACTTATGAAAACATTGCAATTATCTGCAAAGATATAAAAGAAACAGAGGAAATATTTGAGCTAATTAATGAATTTGCAAGTGTAAAGATTTTAAACAAAGAAGATGCAGTATATCATAGTGGAATAGTGGTGCTCCCATCGTATTTTGCTAAGGGTCTTGAGTTTGATGCAGTTGTAATGGTGCTAGATGAAACTAGTGACGCAGCTGAGCATAAAGTGGATACTCTGCAGGGTGAATATAAGCAAGAGGATAAACTTAGATATGTGATGGCAACTAGAGCATTACATGAATTATATGTGGTTAAAAGAAATCATTCTAAATTAAAAGGATGATAAAAATGGAGCTTATAAAAATTGTTTCAAATGTTCAGAAGATTTCTGAGGCAATATCAAGTGTTATACGTGTAGATGTTACTGTTGTAGATAATAATTATAATAGAATAGCAGGTACAGGAAGGTATAGAAATTCTCTTTCCGAAAAAGTAAATGAAAAATCTGCTTTTGGATTTGCGTTAACACAAGGCGAAAGCTTTATTATTGAAAATCCAAGGCAACATTATGCCTGTTTAAAGTGTGAGAATGCTTACAATTGTGAAGAGTTTGCAGAGGTTTGTTGCCCAATTCATCTTGGTAATGATACTGTTGGAGTTATTGGGCTTATCGCGTTTAATGAAGAGCAGCGGAATGCTATTATAAACAATGAAGCGAACCTAATGAACTTTTTAAATAGAATGGCGGATTTAATTTCATCAAAGCTATTAGAACAGCAAAATACAGAGCAAATAGAGCTTTTGGCAAGCGAGCTAGAGATAGTTCTTGATTCTGTAGATAGAGGGATTATAGCAGCAGACCATAAGGGGAATATTATTCATTATAACACCAAAGCCGTAGAGTTATTTAACCTTAAGGGAAACCAAATTTTAAGTATCAATATAAAAAATCTTATTGGTAGTTTAGATTTTAATTTTCTTATTGAAAAACATAAGAGTTTCGAAAATAAAGAATTTACTTATAAGGGTATAGATCATCATTTTAGAGGAGTTTTTGACGCAAAGCCTATTAGTATTGGTGATAAAAGCTTTGGCATAGTATGTTCATTTAGCAATATTTCTGATTTGTTAAAGACGGTAAATAATATAACTACAGGGACTATGGTTATGTCCTTTGATAGTATTATAGGCAATAGCAGTTGCTTAAATCAGGTAAAAATAGAAGCAGAAAAAGCTTCGAAATCTACATCTATAGTTCTTATTCAGGGCGAAAGTGGAACAGGGAAAGAGTTATTTGCACGGGCAATTCACTTCCATAGTAATAGAGCCAAGGGACCTTTTATTCCAATAAATTGCGCAGCTATTCCAGAGCAACTGCTAGAAAGTGAGTTTTTTGGATATGAAGATGGTGCTTTTACAGGAGCAAGAAGAGGTGGCAAAGTAGGAAAATTTGAATTAGCAAATAAGGGAACAATATTTTTAGATGAAATTGGAGATATGCCCATCCATCTTCAGGTTAAGCTATTAAGGGTAGTGCAGGATTATGTTATTGAGAAGATCGGTGGAAAAGAATCTATCCCTATAGATGTAAGAATTATTGCGGCTACAAATAAAGATTTAGAAAAAAAGGTATTAGAAGGAGAATTTAGGCAAGATTTATTTTATAGATTAAATGTAATTCCCCTTAATGTACCCCCTCTAAGAGATAGAAAAGATGATATAATAATTCTTATGGATTATCTTTTGGATAAATGTAATTATAAGTTAGAAAAGCATATAAACAAAGTAGATGATGATTGCCTAGAAATTTTTATGAATTATAAATGGCCAGGCAATGTACGTGAACTTGAAAATACCATTGAATATGCTGTAAATATGTGCGGTAGTTCAGTTATAAAATGTATAGATTTGCCAAAGAGGTTAAAAGTTCCACAAAGTATTGTAAAGAATAGTAAAAGGCAAGGGATTATACCTATTAAGGAATTAGAGAAAAAAGAAATTGAAAAAGCTCTAGAATATTTTGGACATAGTAAACAGGCAATTACAAAAGCTGCTGTGGCTTTAGAATTAAGTAGAGCAACTTTATATAGAAAATTAAAAGAATATGGAATAAAACAGTCTCAAAAAGAGAATTAATTCTCAATATGATACTGTTTTTTTCTCCGTTTTTATCATTTTGAGAAAAAATAGAATTGAACGCTCTATTCTTAGTATCATTTTGTTGGCATGAGTATTGCTATAATGATCATTAGGTATTCAAAAAAATATTCATAAGAACTACATAAGCTTTTGATATATTTTGTTTCAGATATCTTAGGATAATTCGTTGAGGGAGTGATTTCATGAAATTAACAAAGCTTATAGTTAAAACACTGAAGGAAGAAGTTATTCCTGCCATGGGATGTACTGAGCCAGTAGCTGTTGCTCTTGCCTGTGCAAAGGCTAAAGAATTAATAGCTTTTAATTATATAGAGAAGGCAGAAGTTTTTGTTAGTCCTAACATATATAAAAATGGATTGTCGGTAGGGATACCGAATACGCAGGAAGTTGGGCTTTATATTGCAGCTGCGCTGGGTTTTGTCGGTGGAGAAAGTGAAAAGGATTTAAGAGTACTCGAAGGAATTAATGAAACGCAAGTGCAAATAGCAAAAGAGTTTTTACATAGCAAAAAATTAACACTCGACATTAAAGATACTGCAAATAAGGTATACATAGAAGTGAATCTTTTAACGGATAAAGGTAATTGTAGTGTAATTATAAGCGGCAAACATAATAGGTTTGTTTATATTGAAAGATTAGGAGAAGTACTTGTAGATATAAGAAATGAGGATAAAAGTAGTGATAAGGGAAAGAATATTTTATATAGTTTGAGAATAAGAGATATTGTAAAGGAAATTGAGAAAATTCCCCATGAAGAAATTGCTTTTATGTTAGAGGGAATAGTAATGAATGAAACTATAGCTAATGCAGGACTTACAAACAAAATGGGCATGGGTGTTGGATTTAGCATTAAGAAAAGTATACAGCAAGGGGTTTTATCTGAGGACTTAATGATATCTTCAATGATGTTAACAGCTGGGGCTAGTGATGCGAGAATGTCTGGGATAAGTTTATCTGTAATGAGCAGTAATGGTAGTGGAAATAATGGGCTTACAGCAATTTTGCCATTAGTCGCATATAAAAATAAATTTAATGTGGATGATGAAAAATTAGCTAAAGCGGTTGCAATAAGTCATATTATGAACAGCTATATAAAACATTATATAGGCAGATTATCAGCACTGTGTGCTTGTGGCGTTGCAGCTGGAGCTGGTTCAGCTGCAGCTCTGGCATGGCTAATGGGCGCGAGTTATGGCCAAATAGATGGAGCTATAAAGAATACACTTGCAAACACTAGTGGAATGATATGTGATGGGGCAAAGGAGGGCTGTGCAATAAAGCTTTCAACTTCTGCATCAGTTGCTGTTCAATCGGCAGTTTTGGCTATAAATGATTCTATTGTACCCGCAAGAAATGGGATTGTTGCAGAAACAGCAGAAGATACAATTAATAATTTAGGAATTTTATCTCAAGATGGTATGAGCATTGCAGATTCTGTTATATTAAATACTATGAAAAAAATGGAACTGAAACATAATTCTATGCTAGCATATTAAAATTTAGAAGGTATTATTAGTTAATATATTAATTTTAAAAATTCCACAAAATACTATTGAAATTTATTTTAAAACTGATATAATAAAGTTAACAAAAGGATATTAAACGTATTCAAAATTTCATAAATTAATCTTTCTGAGATATTCGTGAAGCTCTTATTTTCAACCTACAATATTTATACGGGAGTTCAAGATCTAGGTGTGGATTTGTCTTATAAGACCAGTGTTAAATTGGCAAGGACTGTTAAACACCTCTGAGGACACCCACCTATCATAAAGATAGGTGTAAAAATTAGGGCAACGGTATTTTGGATTATGAATTTTTAAATTTTGGTTAACTTATTAAAGAGATAGAAATATCTCTTTTTTTATTGTGCGTTAAATTATAATTTTCTTTTTTATGTTATAATTAGTATAAATTAATAAGCAGAAATTATTAAGCATCATAAGGGAGAAAAACAGATGATGACTGGTATTGAGGTGTGATAATATGCGAGAAGATAAAGTTATTATGATAATAGAGAGTAATCCTATAGTTATAAAAAATATTGAAAATCCAAGTGATGAAATGAAAATTGCTGCCATTAAAAAAAATGGCATAATGATACGTTATATAAAAGAACCTACAAATGAAATGAAAGAAATGGCTATTAAAAGTAACTCTATGGCAATTGAATTTATAGAAAATCCGACTTATGAAATGAAAAAGTATGTTGTATCAAAGTTATGGAATACTTTAGAATTTATTCACGAGCCATGTGAAGAACTAGTAGAAGTAGGCATAAAACAAAAGGGTTACGCAATAAAATATACTAAAAACCCAAGTGAATTAATTCAAGAATTAGCTATAGAAAAAGATTATGATTCAATAAAATACATAAAGGAGCCAAGTGAAAAAATGCAACTTTTGGCTATAAGCAAAAATTATGATGCTTTAAGGTACATTAAACATGCTACATTAAAGGCAGAGATTTTGGCTATTTGTGAAAATGAAGCTGCTATAAAATTTATTGAGGATATAGATGAAAATAAAAAAATATTGTTTATAAAACACAATGCATTGGTAATGAAATATTTTGTTAAGGACTTACCAAGGGATATTGTGGAGTTAGCGTTTAAAGAGGTATTATCTAAAGAAACTGTGAAAGACAAATATGTAAGAGATTTTATAAATTGTGACAGTATAAATGAGAAATATGGCAATATATCTATGGATAAAATAATTTTTATTTATAAATATGGTAGTAAAACCTGCAAAAAAATAGCAGTTGATGAAAAACTCAATATGATGTAAGAAGGGATGAATTATGAATTTTAAAGATACAATGCAAAGCGTAGACCTTGTTATAGAAACGAATGAAGTACCTTTAATAGTAGGTGAGAGTGGCATAGGGAAAACAGCTCTCGCTAAGGCTCTTGCCAAACGCAAAGGCTGGATATTAGTTATTATAGATGGAAACCTTTTGAAAGAAGGAGAGATAGGTGGTCTTCCAACAGTTGAAGATTATAGTTTTAAGGATGCAAGTGGCAAGGATGTTCGCGTTAAAAATACGGTTTATGCGGTTCATACAAAACTACAGGAAATAAATAGTTTAATAGCAGGAGGAAAAGAGGTCTTCTTATTTATTGACGAAATAAACCGTTGTGAGCATACGGTGCAGCAAGAGCTTATGAACCTTATATTAAATAGAGAGATAAATGGGTATAAGCTACATAAAGAAGTTAAAATTCTCGCGGCAATGAATCCTTCTAGTAAATATGGGGATGATTTTGATTATCAAGTAGTTGATATGGATGCGGCGCAAGAAAATAGATTTGTTCTTTTGCAAATGGAATGTGATTCATTAGCTTGGCTGACCTGGGCTACTCAAAATAATTTAGAGCAAAAAGTTATAGAATTTATATCGACTTTTCCAGAGTATTTACTTAGTAATCCAAAAGATGATCAAATAAGGGCAACTCCTAGAAGCTTCGAGCGGGTTTCAAAAATCTATAAGATTTACAAGGAAAATCAAGATACAATCGCTAAAAGAATATTTTTGAATATATTAAAAGGCAATTTAGGAAATAGAATAGCTCATGAGTTTATGGCTTTTATGCAGGAGGATAATAAACCCCTAATTTCTTTTGACGAAGTGTTCAAGGGCACATTATTATCACAAGAGGTAATTGCAAAGGTGAAAAAGGAAAGTCATACTAGGTTATATTTAATTGCTAAAAATATTTTAAACATATTAGATAAGAAAGAAATTTCAAGTAATGACATAAAAAGATTTGTAGAACTCCTGAGGCTTTATCCAGTGGACTTAGGTATAGGAATTATGCAAGATATTAAAGAAAGTAATAATAGTGTTTATAAATTATGTTTGGATAATGATGCTTTCGTTGAAATGTATTTTAAGGCCTATAATGAAATAAAAGGCTAGGTGAAATTATGGGAAAAAAATTTGAAAATCTTAAAAGTGAGCTTTATGATGAAATCTTGAAGGTTAAAAATATAAAAGACATCTCAAAGAATTTTGAAAAAGATTTTTTGGATCTTATTACCATGGTTAATTTTATGCTTATAGAAGATAAGGAAAACTTTTATGGATATTTTCTTCTTCAAATGTCTAGAGAGGTGAAATATGATATAAGCGCGCCAACCGCTGTAAATTTTAAATTATCAAGGTATGTTATTTACTTTAATCCGTATATGTTTTTAAATCTTACAGCAAATCAGATGAAAAGTGCCATTAAACATGAAATTTACCATATATTATCCTTTCATTTAAATCGTGCAAGGAGTCTTAAAACAAAATATAGCACATTGGCTATTAATATGGCAATGGACATAGTAGTGAATCAATATATGGATTATCTTCCACCATATGCTACGACATTAGACAGCATAAATTTTAAGTATAGTTTGAAGTTACATCCTTATATGACTATGGCGTATTATGCTGAAACTATTCAAAAATCCTTAAACCTATTAGAGGAAGAGGATGATAAAGAAGAGGATAACTCTAAGGACAAGCATATAGAAAAAGAATATGATGCTCTAAAAACTCATGATTTATGGGAAGAATCCATAGAGATAGATGATGAGACCCTTAAAAATTTTACGGAGAAGTTCGCAAAGGTTGCGGAGAAAGGCATAGTTCCTCTTTATTTAGAAGGTATTCTCAAGGGACTTGCGGGTAATAGAGGTGAAATTCCTTGGAACTTATATCTTAAAAAAATAATGGGAACTTTAGAAAGCGATAAGAAAAAGACAGTCTCAAGAAGAAGTAGACGTCAGCCTAATAGATTAGATTTAAGGGGAGAACTTAGGGGGCATACAGCTAGAATTACTTTGGCTATAGATATAAGTGGTAGCATAAGTGATGAGGAGTTTCAGGGAGCAATAAAAGAAGTTTTTAATATTGTAAAAACTTATAAGTATGAAATAACCCTGATTGAATGTGATTCGAAAATAAGGCAAGTATACAAGGTTAAATCTATTAATAGTATAAGAAAGCGTTCTAGTTCTCGCGGTGGTACAAAATTTACACCAGTGTTTAAGTATGTAAATAATACGGATACCAACATACTAATATATTTTACAGATGGAAAAGGTGAAGAAAAGTTAGGCCAATTGCCAAAAGGATATAAAACCTTGTGGGTTATATCAGGACATGGAGATAAACTTTCATTAAAAGAGCCTTTTGGTATCATTAAAAAGCTTAAACCAGTTGAGATAAAAGAGGATACTGCAGAACGATTAGATGTAATGGTTGACGGATTTTCTATGAATAATCATGAGCCACTATACTAGGGGGCATAAATTTATAACTATAATAATATAATTAGTAAAATGAAACACACTATTCTTAATGAGAGAATAGTAAAATTATAATCGTTGCTAAAAGGTATTAATTATTGTGAAATTACGTAAACCTATGGGAGTGAAAGAAATGAGAACTAAAACAATTATTGTTTGTGGTATTTTTTGTATAATTATAACTGGAATTGGTATTGGATATAAAATTAAAGCAAATACTGTTAACAATACAGAATTTTTAAAAACAAATACTTTAACATTATCAAATAGTAAGAGCAAAACTGTTATTAAAAGTAAAGCTGAGATTGATAGTGAGAGGCCTGATCACGCTATATTAAAATCATCCGATAAGGGTGAAGATGTGATAAGGATACAAACTAGGCTAAAAAAATACGGTTACAATGTTGTTGCTGATGGGGATTATGGTGAGGGAGTAATCTATGCTGTTATGGATTTTCAACAAAGACATAATCTTGTACCTAGTGGTAAAGTTTCAGGGGCAACATTAGATGCTCTGTATCAAGTGCCTACAAAGGACAATGTGTACAAGCCAGCAATCCAATCACTACTCACTGCAAATGATGTTGCTAGTGAATCTATTTATGAAAATAAATTAAATGCAGTTGAGAACACAAGCAGTACAAATAATTATATTTTAGTAAATTTATCTGAGCAAAGAGTGTACATTTTTTATGGGACTGATCATAATTGGAAGTTGATTAATAGTTTTTCTTGTGGTTCTGGTAAAGATAGTACTCCAACTGTAACTGGACATTTTCGCGTTGGGGTGAAGGGATTATATTTTAAATCTGGTACATCTGTTTATTGTAAGTATTTTAGCCAAATTAGCGGTAATTATTTATTCCATAGTATTTTATATGACAACAAAGGAAATGTAATAGATGGTAATTTAGGGGCAGTTGAATCACATGGATGCATAAGGTTAGCGCTTAAAAGTGCAAAATATATTTATGATAATATACCAATAGGATCTACAATTTGGATAAAATAAATTGTACGACATTCATCAATAGTAGGTAAATTATTTGTACCATATTAGGTATCAAGAAGCTCCGACTAATTTTTCCGAAAATAAGTTGGAGCTTCTTAATTGATTAACTAATAACTGTAACATAGTAGTAAATCTTTTTACATAATAATATATTCTATCAAAATACATTCAAATAAATTGGGTTTAAAGGAGTTTAGACTTATTATGTTGAATTAAACCTTATTAAGGGTTAGAAATCTATGCCCGCATTATTAGAGGAGTTGATTTTATGAAATTGTCTAATCTTCAATATGAATGGTTTTTATTTGAAATTTTCAGAACTTATTGTCATGAATTTGATATTATTGATGTCAAAAAGAATGAAAGTCCGGATTTTATATGTACTGACGTTAGTGGAAAATTAATAGGTTTGGAGATAAAACAGAGTATGCTACAAACATATGGTAGAATGAGGGGCATTTTTAATAAGTATGCTGATAGAGGGTTAAAAGGTCAAGCAATAAAACAACAAATCAATAGTTCCCCAAAAGAGACAAATTCTTTTAAAAGTGGAGAAAATATAAAAGTCAGTGATGTTGCATGCGATTCTATTACTAAAGGGCTTATTGATACAAAGGTAATGAGATTAGAAATGACAAAAGATATTGAAAAGAAAACCGATAAACTTAACGAAAAATTTGAATTTTTTGATAAAAACATCCTCATAATAGCACCAAATGGATATTTTTTAACTAGTAATCGTGATCATAGGGAAGTCATAACTGAAATTAATAAACTACTGTATAACTACAAATATACTTTTGATAGTATATTTGTTTACATGACTGATGTTTTACATAGATATAAGAGAAAAGAAAATGAATATATTAGAAGTGAAGTTATAATTGGTACTAAGATAATAAAGGATATACATGCAAAAATCATTGAAAAGTATCCAAATTTATAGTTATTGTAAAAAATCAATAGAAGTTTACTGAAAGGTATTAAACAAAACATGTTATTATACGAAAGGGAATAGCTTTATATTAATGTGAAAGTTATAATTAAGGTGTCCATTTTGTAAAATTAGGTAGTGAATAATCAAATAAATTAAAGGTGGATATATATGAAAAATTTAAAAATGATATTAGAGTATGATGGAAGTAGATATAAAGGATGGCAAAAACAAGGGGATAATGATTTAACGGTTCAGGGCAAAATCGAAAAGGCTTTGTCTAAAATGACAGGTGAGAGCATACAAGTTTTAGGTTGTGACCGAACAGATGTTGGGGTACATGCTGAAAATTATATGGCAAATTTTCATACTAATTGTAATTTGAGTATAATTGCTATGATGGATTATTTATATGAATTTTTACCAGACGATATAGTAGTGAAATCTATGGTGGAAGCAAGCGAGAAATTTCATGTAGGATATAATATAAAATCATTAACTTATGTGTACAAAATAAATAATAATGAGCTAAGAAACGTATTTAATAGAAAATATGTATATCATTCCGAGGTGAGGCTTAATTTAGACGATATGAGAATTACGGCAGAATCTTTAGTTGGGACTCATGATTTTCAGTATTTAGCCACGGAAGCATCTAATACTAAATCAACTATTAGAACTATTAATTATATAAATATAACAGAAAAAGAAGGCATGATTGAAATAGAAATCAATGCAGATGATTTCTTATGGAATATGGTGAGAATTATTGTAGGGAGTCTTTTAGAAGTTGGTAAAGGGAAAATTAATGCAATGAATATAGAAAAGTTGTTAAATGAAACGATAGCATCAGAATATATTCCAATGGCTAAATCAAAAGGTCTATCTCTAAGAAATGTTGAATATTAAGAGTGTAGAAGCATGTGCTTTCTCCTGCGTGAATTGCAAACGAACTCAAAACAGAAATTTCATTAAGAAACTCTAATCATTTGCTAATATAAAATTCTCTAGCGCTCACATTCGGCGTCCTGCCTCAGGTTCGCTAGACCACACTTCCTGCGTGGTCTTACGAGAATTTTACATTCGCAAAAGAAGAATTTCTAAATAGAATTTTAATGTTTTATCGTTTTTTATTGCAAGTCACTTCGGAGAGGTATTACATATTTATTATTCTAAGTTCTTCATGGTATATCAGACTACATATTTTCACCTTCGTGATTATAACTCTTACTCCATTCTTTAATAGACATTATGGTATCTCATTGGATAATTATTAGGGTACAAAAAAGTGCGTACTTGTTTATTTGTTTCTTAAAAGTATAATAGTTACATAGTTAAATCATCACTTGAGGTGTTGCATTATTAACTACTTCAAAAGGAAAGTCAATTAAAAAGTAAATGGGAGATGAGTAGTTTATATGAAAGTAATTGCTGTTAACGGAAGTCCGAGAAAAGATGGGAATACTGCATCGCTACTTCAAAAGGCGCTTGATGGAGCTAAATCTGTGGGCGCAGATACACGAATGGTAAATTTGTATGATTTGAATTTTAAAGGCTGTACTAGTTGCTTTGCCTGTAAAATAAAAGGCGGTAATTTTGCAGGTCGGTGTGCTATGAAAGATGAATTAACCAGCACCCTAGAAATCATTTCAGAATGTGATATTTTATTTTTGGGCTCTCCTATATATTTAAGTAACGTAACTGGAGAAATGCGATCGTTTTTGGAACGCCTAATATTTCCAAGTATCACCTATAATGCTAATATTGCATCCTTTTTTAAAGGCAAAGTATCTACGGGCTTCATTTATACTATGAATGTCGCAGAGGGGTATATGAAACAAAATAACTATGAGGTAATATTTAACTTTAACAAAAATTACTTGGGTAAACTGAATGGAACATCAGAATTTTTACTTTCCATGGATACATATCAATTTACTGATTACGAAAAATATGAATCCTCAATGTTTGACGAAAAACACAAGGCCGAGGTGAAAGAAAAACAATTTCCTATAGATTGCCAGAAAGCATTTGATATGGGCGCTAGACTGGCAGGAATCTAGGTAAATAGAAGTTCTCTATATAATAAAAAGAGATAATACCAAGGATTCTACATCTTTTGGTATTATCTCTTTTTTATAAAATCCTTTTATTTAACTGTTACTATCTCATATTCATCAGTACCAAAGCCAATTGCTTTAGCATGGTCGAGTCCGACTTTCCAATTAGTATCAGGATGAATATTTGAAAATTTGTCCTCACCTTCATGATAATGGTTATCAGAAAGTTCGCATCCGTACAATGCTGTTGCATTATTCACCATATCAACGCAGGCTTGATCTAAGGCTATCGGGTCAAAGGATGCAGCAATACCTATATCTGGAACAATTGCTACATCGTTGTCTGGAGAGCAATCGCAGTTTGGAGAAACATTCATAATAAAGCTAATATGGAAATTAGGTTTATCTTTAATTACGGCATAGGTGTATTCTGCAATTTTTTCATTAGCACTATCGGCGGATTCGTTCCACTTTACTGTTGCTGATCCAAATCTACAGACAGCAACACATTGACCACATCCTACGCATTTATCATAATCTATAGTTGCTTTTTTATCTTCATTAAAGGTAATTGCATCATGTAGACAATTCTTAATGCATTGACCACAACTTACACATTTACGATGTTTCATAAAAGGCTTAGATGCGGAATGCATTTCGAGCTTTCCTCCAACGGAACCAGATCCCATACCTAAATTTTTTAATGTTCCACCGAAACCTGTCATTTCATGACCTTTAAAGTGAGTCATAGAAATAATTATATCAGAATCTGCAATGGCTGAACCTATCTTAGCAGTTTTACAATGTTTTTGGTTGATTGGAATTTCTCTGTAATCCCCACCTTTTAACCCGTCAGCTATAATTAAGTTACAACCAACTGATATTGGATTAAACCCATTTTCCATTGCGGCTTCAATATGGTCTACAGCATTGGATCTTCTTCCTGTGTATAATGTATTACAATCTGTAAGGAAAGGTTTACCGCCAAGTTCTTTTATAAGTTTGACAATGCTTGCAGCATAATTTGGCCTTATATAAGAAAGATTTCCTGGCTCTCCGAAATGAATTTTTATAGCTACAAATTTATCTTTAAAATCAATGGTTTTTATACCTGCATCATTTACTAGTTTTTGAAGTTTGTCTAATAGATTATATCCTGGTTTTGTTCTTAGGTTTGTAAAATATACTTTTGATTTTTCCATTTGTTTACCTGTCATTTGTTTACCTCCTATGATTTTTATCTCAATGTTCTAGGATTTAAGTCACCCATTTTAATATTATAACATATTGTAATAGGTGTTTCTTTTTTATTGTATATGGGTTGATTTAATAAGGATAATATTATTAAATTAATCATAAATTTAAGGCGAAAAACACTTAAAACTTATTAACCGTCCCCCATAATAACAGATGAAAATGTTTACATAGTATATTGGTTAGACAAGCAAGTGGCAGACATTAATGTATGCTCAATTATTTTAGAAATATGTATTGACATAAAATATTTATGGGATTATAATATAATTCGTAAGCTAAATATACGTATGCGAAACAATTGCATACGAAATATATTAAAGGTGGTGATTAAGTGGAAGAATTAAATGAAAGTGTAGAAGTTGCACGTCTTTTACAGGAGGTAATGCAGTTATTTAAACATAGCATGACTAAAGTGCTAAGTGATGCAGGTATGTCTGCACCTCAAGGGATGGTACTAGGACTTTTAAGTGAAAAAAAGAAGCTTAAAATTACAGAACTAAGTAATGAGCTTTGTTTATCAAATAGTACAGTATCTGGAATTATAGACAGACTCGAGAAGCAGGAAATGGTAGTACGCGAGAGAAGCATCGATGACAAAAGAGTAGTTTACGTAAGTATATTACCAAACTTTAAAGATAAGCATAAAATTTTTCATAAACAATTTAAAAAAAATATTGAACACATAATGAGTAAGGGAAACGCAGAGGAAATCCATAAAATATTTGAAGGCTTAGATACTCTTAAAAAGCTTTTAAGTGATCAAGAAAAATAATGTAAAAACAAAGAATGGAGATGATATTTATGATCAAATTATTTAGGTTTCTAAAACAATACACAGTGCAGATAATAGCAATAGTTATATTAATATTTATTCAAGTACTTGCAAACCTTTATTTGCCAACATTAATGGCAGATGTAGTTGATAAAGGTATAGTACAAAAAAATACACTTCAAACTATTTCATTTTTAGGATTTAGTGGAACTTATAAAGGAATAGATTATATTATTAGAATAGGCATAATTATGCTAATAATTTCAGCAGGTGGTGCTATATGCTCAGTTGTTGCTGCGTTCCTATCATCAAAAACAGCTGTAGGACTTGGTAGAATCGTTCGTAACAAATTGTTTGCTAAAGTTGAGGGATTTTCACTTCACGAGTTTGATAAGGTTGGTACAGCCACTCTTATAACCAGGACTACAAATGACGTTATTCAGGTTCAAACGGCAACAGTAATGATTTTTTCAATTATGCTTTTTGCACCTTTAACCGCCATTGGTGGTATTGTTATGGCTTTAAGAGAGGATAAACAATTAACTTGGATTTTTGCAGTCGTAATTCCCTTACTTGGAATTATAATTGGAATAACACTTAAATTCGCTATGCCATTATTTAAATTGATGCAAGTGAAAATAGATAAATTAAATCTTGTATTACGTGAAGCACTTACAGGCATTAGGGTTGTACGAGCATTTAATCGTAAAGATACTGAAAAGGCTAAATTTAATGATGCCAATACTGATCTTATGAATAATTCTGTAAAAGTTAACAGAATAATGGCATTTTTGTTACCAATAATGATGTTAATTATGAATATTACAACAGTTGCTATTATTTGGTTTGGTGCAAAACGAATAGATACTGGAAGTATGGAAGTTGGTTCATTAATAGCATTTATACAATACGGAACGCAAATTTTAATGGGTTTCTTAATGCTTGCTATGGTATTTATAATGATACCAAGAGCTCAAGCTTCTGCAATAAGAATAAATGAAGTATTAGAAATGGATTCTGATATAATTGATCCAAAGACTATAAAATTGGCGAGTGAACAAAGGGGATATGTTGACTTTAAGGATGTTACTTTTAGCTATCCAGGTGCAGAGAGGCCCGCAATTAGCAATATTACTTTTAGTGCAAGGCCTGGGGAGACAACAGCTATTATTGGTGGAACAGGTTCTGGTAAATCAACTCTTGTAAACCTAATACCACGTTTTTATGATGTTACTAGTGGTGAGATATTGGTAGATGGGGTAGATGTTCGTGCAATGTCTCAAGAAGATCTTCGCTCAAAGATTGGGTTTGTTCCACAAAACACAGTACTTTTTTCTGGGAGCATTGCTGAGAATATTAAATATGGTAAAGATAATGCTACTATGGAAGAAATTCAGTATGCAGCAAAAGTGGCACAAGCTACAGACTTTATAACTGGAATGAAAGAAGGATATAACCATCCTATTTCTCAAGGAGGAACAAATGTTTCAGGTGGACAAAAACAGCGTTTATCTATAGCACGTGCCTTAGTTAGAAAACCGGAAATATATATATTCGATGATAGTTTTTCAGCACTAGATTTTAAAACTGATGCAAAACTACGTGCATCACTTAAAAAAGAAACAATAAAATCAACGGTAATAATTATTGCCCAAAGAGTTGCAACAGTTATGGATGCAGATAGAATTATAGTAATAGACGATGGCGCGATTGCCGGGATAGGAACTCACAAAGAACTTTTATCTAGTTGTAAGGTATATCATGAGATTGTATCTTCACAGCTTTCAGAGGAGGAATTATCATGAGTGAAAATAACAAAACTAATAAATTGGGCGGAGGTCCAGGACGTCAGGGTGGACCAATGGGGTCCTTCGCAGGACCAATAGTTAAAGCCAAAGACTTCAAAGGGGCATTGAAAAGGCTTCTAAACTACTTAAAACCACAAAGAAATAGTTTTATTCTAGTGTTCATATTTGCGATCATGAGTACTATTTTTACAATAGTTGGACCTAAGATTTCAGCAAAAGCTACAGATAGATTAGTTGAAGGTATAATGAATAAAGTTGGGTTAATTCAGTTTCATGCTGCGCAAGTTAAAATAGATGCTACAATAAAGGCTAATCCAATGGCTGCAAAGAGTCCTCAAGTAATTGATGGACTTGATAAAATTAAAACTGGAATCGCGAAGATAATGAATGTAAATGGTGGAAAGATAGATTTCACATATATACAAAATATTATTCTTTTATTAATTGGATTATATTTAGTAAGTACAATTTTTGGGTTCCTTCAACAATATATAATGGCTGAAGTTGCACAGAAAGCTGTTTATAATATGCGAAAAGAGGTTGAAGAAAAGCTTTCACGTTTACCACTTAAGTTTTTTGATTCAAAAACTCATGGTGAAATATTAAGTCGTGTAACAAATGATGTTGACAATATATCAACAACGCTTCAACAAAGTCTTACTCAACTTATTACAGCTATTATTACAATAGTTGGTATTGTCGTTATGATGCTTACGATAAGCCCACTAATGACATTGGTTGTTATATTGACTTTGCCACTATATATTGTGGTAACAGCTTTTGTAGCAAAGAGATCTCAAAAATATTTTGCAGCACAGCAAAAAGAAATTGGAGAACTTAATGGTCATGTTGAAGAGATGTATACTGGCCACAAAATTGTTAAATCTTATGGACATGAGAAGGATTCAATTGAAGAGTTTAGAAATATAAATGATAGATTATACAATGCAGGTTGGAAAGCTCAGTTTATATCTGGGATAATAATGCCTATGATGAGATTTGTTAGTAATATAGGTTATGTAGTAGTATGCGTTGTTGGTGGATATTTAGCAACACAAGGCAAGATTACCATAGGTAATATTCAAGCCTTTATTCAATATTCTAGTCAGTTCACCCAACCAATAGTTCAGACTGCGAATATTGCGAACATTATTCAATCAACAGTAGCATCAGCTGAACGTATTTTTGAATTACTAGATGAGGTTGAGCAAATCGAAGAAAGTGGTGATTCTAAGGTAATTGAAATTCCTAAGGGAGAGGTTAGGTTTGAAAATGTTGATTTCAGCTATAAATCAGATGAACCTCTTATTAAGAATATGAACCTTGATGTTAGGCGAGGTCATACAATTGCAATTGTTGGGCCAACGGGGGCTGGTAAAACTACGCTTGTGAACTTGCTTATGAGATTCTATGAGATAGATGCAGGCAAAATTACTATCGATGGAATTGACATAAGAGAGATAAAACGTGGAGCACTACGTAGTATGTTTGGTATGGTTCTTCAAGATACCTGGTTATTTAATGGTACTATAATGGAGAATATTGCTTATGGTAGAGAAGGCGCAACTGAAGCAGAAATTATGCAGGCAGCGAGGGCCGCTCATGCTCATCACTTTATTAAAACTCTTCCAGATGGGTATAATACAATATTAAATGAAGAAGCTTCAAATATATCACAGGGTCAAAAACAACTTCTTACTATAGCTAGGGCAATACTTGCAAATCCTACTATTATGATACTTGATGAAGCTACAAGTAGCGTTGACTCAAGAACGGAAGTTTATATACAAAGGGCTATGACTGAGCTTATGCAAAATAGAACAAGTTTTGTAATTGCACATAGACTTTCTACGATTAAAGATGCAAAGTTAATATTAGTTATGAATAAAGGAAGTATTATTGAGACGGGTAACCATATTGAACTTCTTGCACAAGATGGATTCTATGCAGATCTTTATAATAGTCAGTTTGCTGGGGCAAATTTAGATAATGATGTAGTATAAATAAAATACACTGTAGAAAAATTCTACAGTGTATTTTTTATAGTCATTTTTGGTTTCTTCGTGTTATTTCAATATAACATTATATTCTTTAAGCCAAGTATTTACCTGAATCAAATAAGCAATAAGTTGAGGACCTGTCATAAGCTGCCCGTACCAAGGATTCTTATATGCATTACCACCTGAATCAACTATTTCTTGAACATGTTTTTGGTCTATGAGTTGTAGTATTGGTGAGGATTTATCTTTTAATATGACATTCATAAGTTTTTGAACTGCCATAGTATAATTAGGGTTTTGGGTTTTTGGATAAGGACTCTTTTTCCTCCAAAGAATGTCATCAGGAAGTAGCCCTGTAAGAGCTTCGCGTAGAACTCCTTTTTCACGTCCTTTATAATATTTCATAGCCATAGGGATATTGTATGCATATTCTACAAGCCTTTGGTCTGCAAAAGGAACTCTTACCTCAAGGCCGCTTGCCATACTCATTCTATCTTTCCTTGTTAGTAAAGTTATCATGAACCATTTTATATTTAAATAGAACAATTCTCTCATTCTATGCTCCCTTGTGCTCTCACCAGCAAGTTTTGGGACTTGTCTTAGGCTTTCATCATATTTTTCTTGAACATATTCTTCTATTGGAAGACCTTGAAGATCAGGAGAGAGTATACTTCTTCTATCACTTACGGATTTTGACCAAGGGAAGGTTGTGGCATTTATATCTTCCTCTCTCCTAAACCATGGGTAACCACCAAATAACTCATCAGCGCATTCACCGGACAGTGCGACTGTAGAATTTTTTCTTACCTCTTTGCAAAAGAGATATAATGAAGAATCCACGTCTGCCATGCCTGGTAAATCAGTAGCAATAACGGCATCTTTAAGATATGATGCAAGCTCAGGGGTATCGATAAGTATATCGTGATGATCTGATCCAATATAGTCTACCATTTTATAAATCCAGTCAGCATCTGTGTTTGGTTGGAATTCCGTAGGTTTAAAAAATTTTCTATTATCAACATAATCTATAGAATAGGTATTTAAGTTAGGGAAATTATTCTTTTTAAAGTATGTGGAAGCTACCGCTGAAATAATGCTTGAGTCAAGTCCACCGGACAAAAAGGTGCAAACTGGGACATCAGCAACAAGTTGCCTTTCAATTGAATCTGTAAGCAGGGAGCGTATATGATCAGCAGTTGTAGATAAATTTTCATCATGGGACTTAGCTGTAAGTTTCCAATATTCCTCTGTTTTAATGCCATCTTTACTATAATTCAAGCGAAAAGCAGGAGGTAATTCTTTTATATTTTGAAAGATACCACTACCAAGAGGTCTTGCAGGTCCAAAACCAAAGAGTTCAGTAAGGCCTTGCTTATCAAGAATTGGTTCTACTAATGGATGAGCTAGGAGTGTTTTTATTTCAGAGCCAAATATTAAAGAATTATCTTTTATTGTATAAAATAGAGGTTTAACTCCTAGGGGATCCCTTGCTAAAAATAGCGTTTGATGGGTTTCGTTCCAAACCCCGAAAGCATAGATTCCATTTATATGTTTAACACATTCCTCGCCCCAGAAAATATAAGCTACTAGAAGTACTTCAGTATCAGAATAAGAGGTAAAACTAAATCCATTCTCTTTCAATGTTTTTCGTACATCTTCTGTATTATATAGCTCGCCATTATATACTATAGTATAGGTACTATTTCCTATTTTTTTCGTCATGGGCTGTGATCCACCTTCGGGGTCTACTACTACTAGACGTCTATGACCTAATATGGCATGTTTTGAAAAATAAAAACCACTGGCATCAGGTCCTCTTTTTTTTAAAGTATCAGTCATTTTAAAAAGAATGCTATTGTCTTTTTCAATATTAGCGTACAAGTTAATCCATCCTGCAATGCCGCACATTTTATCATCTCCTAAAATTAAATAACATTGTAATATATATCTTATGTAGTTTAATTTAAATGGTGTATTTAAAAGCTAAGTTTTTCAACTTCTCATGATCAAAGCGTCTATGATCATTTCTATTATCGAAGGTGAGATGAAGAAATTCAAGGTTAGTTGAATATAAACGATATAATAATTATGAAAGTATTAAAATAAGTTGATTTTTAATGAAGTGGTATTAGAATAATTTATTTAGGAGCGATGTTATGATGAAAAGCTTAAAAATACAATCAAAATTATTATTATTAATCTTAATTTTTACTACAGGATTTTTGTTATTTGGACTTATTGTCTTTAGAACAGTAACAGAAATAAAAATAAGCGGAAAAATGTATAATAATATAGTTTTAGGAAAAGACCTTATTGCGGACATTCTTCCTCCTCCTCAATATATTATTGAAACTAATCTTACAGCATATGAACTAATGAATGAAACAGATAAAAATAAAATTGAAGCGTTAATAAAATATGAAACACATCTAAAAGAAAATTTTGAATCTCAACATGCTGTTTGGACTCATAATTTGCCAGAAGGTGACATGAAAAAAATAATGATAAAAGATTCTTATAAGCCTGCGGTGCAATTTTTTGAAGTATTTGATAATGAATTCATTCCTGCTATAAGGAATGGGAATAAAAAAAAAGCTAAGCAAATAATGGTATCAAAACTAGATAATTTATATGTAGAACATAGACAATACATAGATAAAGTGGTGGCACTTGTGGATAAACAAAATTCTGGAATTGAGAAAAGTGCAAAGAAAACTATTAGCTCAGATATTTTATTACTTATTTCAATGATAGGTATAATAATAATTGTAACAATAGCCTTTTGCGTTACTCTTATTAAAAGTATAACAAAACCTTTGATTATGATTACAAAACATTTAAGTATGGTTGCAACTGGTAATCTTAACGTAATCATACCCCCTGAGTACTTAAAATCAAAGGATGAATTGGGGGAAATAGCTAAAGCCACTGATAGAATGCAAAATACTATAAAGTCTATTATTCATAAGCTTAATATAATGAATCAAATCATGCTAAGTAAAACTAAAAATGCAATTATTGTAACAGATATAAGTGGAAAAGTAGTAGATTTTAATGGATTCGCAGAGGAGATATCTGGATTTAAAAAGGAGACAATTATAGGAAAGACTATTTTTGATTTGAAAGTAACAGGACGCCTTTTTAATAATGTTTTAAATAATCACAAATTTTATGAAAACTGTGAGGTGAAATTTATAAATAGTAAAAAAGAATATATTTGCCTTGCGGATGTGCAACTTATTCAAGATGAAAAATCAAATATTATAGGAGCTTTTGGACAATTTAGAGACATTACAGAAAGATATTTGGCGGAAGATAAATATAATTTTTTAGCATATTATGATGAGTTAACAGGACTTCCAAATAGAAGATATTTTAAAGAAATATTAAATAAGTACATCGACAATTATACATGCATGTCAGAAGATGTATCACTTATATTTTTAGATTTAGATAAATTTAAAATGATTAATGATACATTTGGTCACTCTAAGGGAGATTTATTATTAAAAGAAGTTGCAATTATATTAAAAGAATGTTTAAACAAGGAGGATCATGTTTTTCGGTTTAGTGGAGATGAATTTGTATTATTATGTTTTAATATAAAAACTAGAGAACAAGCAATTAAGCTTGCAGAAAAAATTATGAATGTTTTTATTAAAGCAATTGTAATTGATGACTATCAATTGCATGTAACAGCGAGTTTAGGAATTTTATTATATAATGAAAACCAAACAAATTACGAAAATTGTTTGATTTATGCTGACAATGCTATGTATAAGGCAAAGGCTAATGGGAGAAATGGTTATGTGATTTATGATCCAGTTTTAAAAGATTCATTCCAAGATAAATTAACCCTAAAGATGGACATTGAAAAAGCATTAGAAAATAATGAATTTATACTGTATTATCAGCCACAAGTGAATATAAGAAATGGAAATATAATTGGAGCTGAAGCACTAATTAGGTGGATGCATAAAGAAAAAGGAATGATTTTCCCCGATGAGTTTATTACAATAGCTGAGGAGACAGGATTAATTTCTAAAATAGGTGAATGGGTATTAAGAGAGGCTTGCGCTCAGTTGAAAAGATGGCAAAGCATTAATTTAGGCTTAGTAAAAATAAGCGTAAATTTATCAGCCCAACAATTTCTGAAAAGTGACTTAACTGAAGTTGTTAAAGATACCTTATTTAAGGTCGGGCTCCATCCCAAATATTTAGAATTAGAAATTACTGAAAGCATGGCAATGGAGGTCAATTATGCAATAAAAACATTAAAAGACTTAAATGAATTAGGGGTTAGTCTTAGTATTGATGATTTTGGAACAGGATATAGTTCATTAAGTTACTTGAAAAAATTCCCTATTAACTTTCTAAAAATAGATAAGTCATTTGTCATGGATATCATGAAAGATGAAGGTGATGCAAGTATAGTTGGCACTATTATTTCTATGGCACATAATTTGGGTTTGCAAGTTATAGCCGAGGGCGTAGAGGATAAGGAGCAATTAAGATTTTTACAACTACGTAATTGCGATTTTGTACAGGGGTATTATTTTAGTAGACCAATATCTGCAGAGGTTTTTGAAAAGGAATTTTATAATCTTCAAAAGGAATTTAAAGATAAATATTAGATATACTCCATGGAAATAACAAAATGATTACTCTTAGTACTGTTTATTAAGTATATAGTGTAGTAAAATTAAATATAGGTATAAAAAATGTTAAAATATAAAAATATATTTAACTAAAAAAAAGAAGGTAGGACTAAATGGTTAAAGTTGAAAGTTTCTCATTAGATCACACAAAGTAGACAAAGTTATAGAAACTTTAATTTATGGATTGAAAAAAATATTAGAAGCAAAGGAGATACCAGCTGCTAATGAAGTTCAATGTGGAAATTATAGAGATCATTCTCTAGAAGGCGCAAAAAAATATGCCAAGTTAGTCTTGGATAAGGGTTTTAGCAGTGAAATATATAGATAATAAATTTATAATTATATTTTAGTAAAAACCAATACAATTGGTGCTTGTGCTTATAAACATACTGTGATAGACTAGGAACTAATTAAAAAAATAAACTACCTAGGGTAGAGGAGCTGTGTCTATTATTACTTATTCGGAGCAGGCATGCAAAGATGGATAAGAAAAGGAGCTATAGCCGAAGAAAATATATTTGGTAAAGTTGTTTTCTGGGTTTGTATATAATATATGCAAAATTGTCACTGATTTTCAGTGGAGAGCTACAAGGTACACGAAGTTTGTATAAAAACATATACTTTTATGCAGCAAGGGTGTTCCTTTGCTGCATTGTTTTTTTTTGAAAAAAGAATTAGAATTTTTATAGTGAATATAAAAATATTAATACTTTATTTAAGGATGTAGATAAGTTATAAATTTAATTAGGAGTGATTTGATTATGGCAGTGGTTGTTCAAAAATATGGAGGTTCATCTGTAGGAACTACAGAAAAAATTAAAGGTATAGCACAAAGTATAGTAAAGAGAAAAAACAAAAATACAGAGTTAGTTATAGTAGTATCTGCTATGGGGAAGACTACAGACGACTTAGTATCTCTATCAAAAGGGATAGGTGAAGAACCAGATAAGAGGGAATTAGATGCGCTATTATCAACAGGAGAAATAATTTCAAGTGCACTTTTAGCCATGGCAATTAAGGAACTTGGATATGATGCTATAAGTTATACTGCATATCAAATTGGAATTCGAACAAGCGGACAATATGGTAAAGCATTAATTGATGATATACATGGTAATAAAATTAAGAAAAGCTTAAAAGAAGGCAAAATTGTAATAGTTGCTGGTTTCCAAGGAATAAATGGGGAGGGTGATATTACAACACTTGGTAGAGGTGGTTCTGATACCACAGCAGTAGCACTAGCTGTTAAGCTTAATGGAAGATGCGAAATATATACAGATGTTTCTGGAATATATAGTGTAGATCCCAGAGCATATAGCGAGGCTAAGAAATTAGATGAAATAGAGTATGAAGAGATGCTAGAGCTTGCAAGTTTGGGGGCTCAAATAATGCATTCAAGGTCAATTGAACTTGCACAAAAATATAGTATACCTATATATGTAGGTCTAAGTAATAGTGACATTGAAGGAACTGTAATTAAGGAGGTAAAAAACATGAATATGGAAAGTAAACCAGTAACAGGAATAGCTACTAATGATGAGGATGTGGCAGTAACATTGCAACAAATACCTAAAGATGTGAATATATTATCCTCTATATTTGAAGCTATAGGAAGTAAAAGAATTAATATAGATATGATAAGTCAATCATCACCTATAGATGGAATGGTAAGTGTATCATTTACAATTCCTAAAGAGGGTTTAAAGGATAGTTTAAAGATCATAGATAAATTAATAAAAAACAATAAAGTTATAGTTGATGAGGACATAACTAAATTTTCAGTTGTAGGGCTTGGCATGAAGACAACCTCTGGAGTAGCGGCTAGAATGTTTAGGGTTTTTAGCAAAAATGATATTGAGATTAAAATGATTACTACGTCTGAAATAAGAATTACTTGTGCGATTAAAACTAGCGATAAATTAAAAGCGATACAAGTTGTTGCAAAAGAATTTAATCTGTAAATAAGGAACCGCGACAGAAGGAGGGATTTATGTGAGATTTTTTGGTAATATAAAGGTTGAAGATAATAGATTAAATATTGGAGGCGTTAGCGCTGAAGTTCTAGCTAAGAAATACGGTACTCCTCTATACATAATGGATGAGAAACTTATACGAGATAATTGTAGAAGATTCTATAAATCTTTTAATGCACAAGGCGGACAGAATAAGGTAGCTTATGCAGGAAAAGCATTTTTAACTATTGCAATGTGTGAAATTGTGCATTGCGAGGGTTTATATTTAGATGTGGTTTCAGGGGGAGAATTATATACTGCCCATAAGGCAGAGTTCCCTTTAGAAAAGGTATATTTCCATGGTAATAATAAAACTGTTGATGAAATTGATATGGCAGTGGAACTAGGAGTAGGGACATTTGTGGTAGACAATCTCCACGAAATGGAGATTATTAATGAAAAGGCAAAGAAAAAAGGCATTATCCAACGTGTTCTGCTTAGAATAACACCAGGCATAGAAGCGCATACTCATGAGTACATTAAAACTGGACAAATTGATTCGAAATTTGGATTTACTACATTGAACAACGAATTGGAAGAGGTAATAAAAACTGCATTAGTTTTATCAAACATAAAACTTGCAGGACTTCATTGTCATATAGGATCTCAAATTTTTGAATTACAACCTTATAGAGATGCTGTTCAGATAATGACGTCATTAATTAAAGATATTAAGGAAAAATTTAATTATGATATAGAAGAATTAGATTTAGGCGGGGGTTTTGGTGTTTATTATGATAAGGGTGATGAGCCAAAGGAAATAGAGGAATTTTGTGCTACAATAATTGAAGAAGCTAAAATTAAATGCGAAGAATATGGGATAGAACTTCCTATTCTTGTTATAGAGCCTGGTAGGTCAATTATAGCTAATGCAGGCATTACATTATATACAGTGGGAGCTATAAAGGATATTCCAGAAGTTAGAAAATATGTAGCAGTGGATGGTGGAATGACAGATAATATAAGGCCAGCATTATACAATGCACAATATCAATGTGTACTCGCAAATAGAATAAGTGGACCTTGCACGGAAGTAGTTACAATAGCTGGTAAGTGCTGTGAGAGTGGGGATATATTACTCGAAGGCGTAAAGCTTCCAAAGGTCAATAGTGGGGACATTGTAGCTGTACTTTCAACTGGTGCTTATGGATATTCAATGAGTAGTAACTATAATAAAATACCTAGGGCTCCTGTAGTTCTCGTAAATGAGGGTAGTCATAGAGTTATATGCAAAAGACAAACTTACCAAGATATGATAAGCAATGAAGTATGTCTATAAGTAACAAAAGTATCTAGATTTCTCATTCGTTAATTGCAACATGAGCTCGAAGCGTAAAATTTCATTAAGAAATTTCAATGCTTTTTCGCTTCTTGTTGCAAGTCACTATGGAGAAATTCCAGAATTACTATTTTAAATAGTCTTCAGGGTAATTCTAAAGGGCACATAACAATGATTAATTGTTATGTGCCCTTTATTGTGTGGGGAAATTTTTCATTAGATAAACTATTTAAATAATACTCTTGGGAGGTGGAATTTTTCAAAAAAATTGTGTTTGTAATATGCTTTTTAATTTCATATTTGATCTCAAGTTAGGTCATTGGTTGCTCAGTAGTACGCTGTAAAATTAAGAATAGGCATTTGAAAGTTCTACTCGTAAATTTTGATCTCTACTTTTTACCTCATTATTATATATCCTACTTTCCTTAGGTAACTTTTGGGCTGGAATCATAACGGTAAACTTACTCCCTTGCCCAAATTTACTTTCAACAGATATACTACCACCATGTAATTCTACAATTGATTTAACTAAACTTAAGCCAATACCCGTACCTTCCGCATTTCTTGATAGTGATTTATCAACCTGCTTAAATCTATCAAATATCATATCCAAGTACTTCTTTTTGATACCAACGCCATTATCATTAACTGATATTTCAATAAATTTATACTTATCCTTAACTTCTACAAATATTTCATCACCACAATTTGAAAATTTTATCGCATTTGATATAAGATTTAATACTATTCGTTCTATTTTTTCTACGTCACAAGCAATAATTTTTTCTTCAACATCAGTATCAAAAATAATATTTAAGCCATTACTCTCAGTAAGATTAGTTACAGACATCACAATGTCCTCTACAACTTCCACAATATTATTATTTGATAGGTTAATCTCAAAGAATCCTGCTTCAATTTTTGATGAATCAACTATGTTGTTAATAAGCTTAGATAATCTATAGGAATTTTGCCTTATTGAGTCAATATATTTAATAATTGAACTCTTTTCTTCGTCCAATGAGCCACAAGAACAATACATACTAAATAGCTGAGCTGCAGAAGATATAACATTTAAGGGTGTTTTAAGTTCATGGGATATGTTAACAATAAATTCTTCCTGTAATTTTAATGTTTTTTCTAACTCCTCCTTTTGTTGCTCAATTATCTTGTTTTGCCTTTCAATATTTTTATTTTTTAAAATTTCTTTAGTAGACTCCGAAGTAGTAAACATTATGTATTTCATTATTCCATTTTCAAATATAGGTGTTTGACTGGAATCCAAGTAAGTTATATCTCTATCAAATCTTTCAAATTTTATTCCTCTGAGATAGCTGGACTTTCGCGACTCAATAACAGTGTTAGTAATAGCTTCTGATTCCGTTCCTACATATCCATTTACAATTTCCCTAATAGATAGACCTATACTAGTTTCCACCTTACTATAAGGAGAATCATTTAAATCCAGATACTTTTGATTTACTTTAACCATTATTAGATCAGGTACGCTGTAAATAGATATGCCCACTATGTTATCAGACAA